>Ga0207419_1000009_pt1 | contig 144857 bp, 152 predicted proteins | sample ElkSloMetagenome_4_FD_184723 | JGI IMG/M metagenome (GOLD analysis project Ga0207419, IMG submission 184723) | Hot spring microbial communities from Elkhorn Slough, Monterey Bay, USA - MD2A (version 2) | ecosystem: Environmental > Aquatic > Marine > Intertidal zone > Estuary: Microbial mat ...
GCCGCGGGCGAACGGGCGCTGCCGGCGATCCTGACGCAGCGCGCGGACAACCTGCTGGGCGAAAGGCTCGCGGAGCTGGAGATCGCCGCGGGCGCGATCATGTGGCAGGGCCGCGAACTCGCGAAGATCGTCATGCCCCCCGATTTCGGCGAAGCCCGGCTCGAATTCGCGCGCGAGGTGACGATGCTGCCCGATGCGGCGCGCGCCAGGTTGGAGGCGGGGCTTTCGGCGTGGCTGGCCGCGCAGCTCGAACCGCTCGCACCCCTGCGCAAGCTGGCCGAGGCCGCGCGCGATCCCGGGGCCGGGTCGGAGGCGCGCGCGCTGCTGATCACGCTGATCGATGCGGGCGGGGTCGTGAGCCGCGAGAAGGCCGGTCTCGAACACCTGCCCAAGGAAATGCGGCCCTTCCTGCGCAAGCTCGGCGTTACCTTCGGCGCGCTCGACATCTTTGCCGCAGCCCTGCTCAAGCCCGCGCCGAGACGGCTGCTCCACGCGCTCGCGCTCGACCGGCGGCCATTGCAGGAGGCGATGCTGCCGGTCCTCGCCGAACAGAAGCGCCTCCCCGCCGGGTACCGCCCGGCAGGGACGCAGGCGATCCGGGTCGATCTTGCCGAGAAGATCCTGCGCGCCGCCTTCGACAAGCGCGCCAAGGCAGGCGAGCGCGTCGCGAAAGGCGAAGCTCCCGAACCGCGCAAGGCGAAAGCCGGGGCGCGCTTCCGGCTCGAGCTGTCGCTGCCCATCTCGATCGGGCTCGAGGACGACAATGCCCGCCGCCTGCTCGGCAGCGCGGGCTTCCGCTATCACCGCGCGCGCGACCTCGCAGAGGGCGCCCTCGGTCCGCCTGCGCCCGACAGCTGGACCTGGCGCCCGCGCCGCGCCGGTTCAAGCGGAGGAGACGCAAGGCATGGCCGCGAGGACAGGGGGCGCGCCCGGTCCGAAAAGCCGCGCGGCGCCAGAAAGGGTCCGCCGCGCAAGGGACCTCCGCCCGGCGACAGGCGGCCGCGGCCGCCGAAACCCGACACCGGCCCGGCGCGCAGCGGCGGGGCTTTCGACGGTCTCGCCGAATTGCTGGGCAAGAAGGCAGGCGAATGACCCGGTTCGCGAAATAGGGGCGCCGCAGATGGGCGAATGCGAAGGCGGGACCATGCGGCTTGACCGTCTGCTCGTCTATCTGCGCTTCGCCCGCACACGTTCGGCGGCCCGCGCCCTGATCGAAAGTCGCGCTTTGCGCCGGAACAGCAAACATGTGCGGCGCGCGAGCGAGAATGTCGCTATCGGCGATGTCCTCACCCTGCCGGTAGGTGGCGATGTGCGGGTGGTGGAGGTGCTCTCCCTGCCCGAAAGGCGCGCGTCGCCCGCTCTTGCCAAGTCTCATTATCGCGAGCTTGACCCTCGCGGCGAAATCGCCATAGCACGCGGTCAAGCAGAACCTGATGGATTGAAGGCCCGCCAATGACTTACGTCGTCACCGAAGATTGCATCAAATGCAAGTACACCGACTGCGTCGAAGTGTGTCCGGTCGATTGCTTCTATGAAGGCGAAAACATGCTGGTCATCAATCCCAGCGAATGCATCGATTGCGGCGTTTGCGAGCCCGAATGCCCTGCCGAAGCGATCCTGCCAGACACCGAGGACGGGCTCGAAAAGTGGCTCGAGCTCAACACCAAATATTCCGCCGAGTGGCCGAACATCACGAGCCAGAAGGAACCGCCCGAGGACGCCGACGACCACAAGGGCGAGACCGGCAAGTTCGAGAAGTATTTCAGCGCGGATCCCGGCGAGGGCGACTGATCGGATCTCGCGGCGGTCCGGCGTCGCCGACGGGCGCTGCGGAACACCGGGGCCGGCCCCCGGTTGATTGGGCATGCGTCCGATCATCGCCTCGCTCAATGCCGGCTGGAGCCGCGCCAATGCCGAAAACGCGCCCCTGCTCGCAGCGGGGATCGCCTACTACGCCTTCCTCTCCTTCGTCCCGCTGCTGGCCGCGATCGTGCTGGCCTACGGGTTGATCGTCGATCCCGAGACGGTGGCGGGCCACGCCGCCTCGCTCGCGGAGAAACTGCCGGCTTCCTCGGCCGATCTCGTCACCAACCAGCTTGAAAGCATTGCCGACCGGCGCAGCGGGACTTCGGGTTTCGGGTTCCTTGTCGCGCTCGCCCTTGCGCTGTTCGGCTCGCGGCTCGCGGCGGGGGCGGTCATCACCGCCTTCGATGTCGCTTTCGGAGCCGATGAGAAGCGTGGGCTGATCCGGGCGAACCTGCTCGCGCTGGCGATTACCGCAGGGGCGATGCTCGCTTTCGGGATCGTGGCTGCTGCGACGGCGGTGGTATCGGTTTTCCTGGCCGATACCGGGGGTCGCTTTGCGACATACGCGCTTGTTGGCCTTGTCGGGATCGGCGGAGCGGTGCTGGCCTATCGCATCGTCCCCAACACGCAGGGCCGGGTTTCCTACGGCGCGGCCTTGCGCGGCGCGGTGCTGTTCGCTCTGGGCTGGATGGCGGCTAGCGCCGGCTTCGGTTTCTATGTTTCCAATTTCGGGAACTACAACGCGACCTATGGCTCGCTCGGCGCGGTGGTGGTGTTCCTGACCTGGCTTTTCATCAGCGCGCTGCTGCTGCTCGTGGGCGCATTCATCGCCGAGGCAAGCGCGGTTTCGGAGAGCGGGGCAAGGGCCGAACCGGAAAGCTGAAACCGACAGGCGAAAGCGAATCGCCAAGCATCGGGACTCGCAATTTTGTTGCGAACATGTTATAGAATGGTCCAACCCCGTCGGTCGGTCCCGGCGGCGGCGCCAAGAAAAACAGGAAACGGCCACTTACCAGCAGCACAGTCTCGGTTGAATGCGGCCCGGTGCCTGCCTCTCGCGATGGGCATAGCACCGTTGGAACCATTTGTCCGTTTCGCGATGTCTGCCGGGTGGTTGAAAGAAAGGAACTCGCATGGCTAGCAATGCGCCTGCCTTCACGGTCGGAGACTATGTTGTTTACCCCAAGCACGGCGTCGGCCGTGTGATCGAACTGCAGAGCGAGGAAATCGCTGGCATGCAGCTCGAACTCTACGTGCTCAGGTTCGAAAAGGAGCGCATGACCCTGCGCGTTCCGGTGAACAAGGTCGAATCGATCGGCATGCGCAAGCTGTCCTCGGACAAGACCCTGAAGGAAGCGATGGGAACGCTCAAGGGCAAGCCCAAGGTCAAGCGCACCATGTGGTCGCGCCGCGCCCAGGAATACGAAGCGAAGATCAATTCGGGCGACCTCGTGTCGATCGCCGAGGTCACGCGCGACTTGTTCCGCCCGGAAGACCAGCCGGAACAGAGCTATTCCGAACGGCAGATCTTCGAGGCTGCCTCCAGCCGCCTCGCGCGTGAACTCGCCGCGATGGAGGAGACCGACGAACCGACCGCGCTCGAGAAGATCCTCGGCGTGCTGCGCGAACACGCGCCGCAATATTACGACAACGCCGAGGAAAGCTGAACCTTTCCGGGTGCCTGAGACACGAAGGGGCCGCTCCGAAAGGGGCGGCCCTTTTCGTTGGCGGCCCTTTTCGTTGGCGACAATGCCCGGGTGCGCGTGCTGCGGGCTTGCGCGTGCCATAGTGGTGTATTATGTCACCAATACACAGACGGATCGTGGAGGGAAAGCAAATGATCGAACGTTTCATCAGGCGCATGGCGCCCGTCGCGGCGCTCGCGCTCGGGACCGCGCTCGGCGGGTGCAACATGGATTTTAAGGTGAACGGCATGGAAGGCGTGCCCCTGTCAGAACTCGACATGAGCGGGGCGACGCCTAGCGAACTCGTCCTGGCGAGCGGCGACAGGGTGATCCTGCGCGAAGGCGATGCACTGGCGATCACGGTCGATGGCGATCCGGAAGAAACCGGAAAGCTGCGCTTCAGCCTCGATGACGATACGCTCGGCATCACCCGCGAGGAGAACAGCTGGGGCTCGGGCAGCTCGGTCACGGTCAACGTGACGATGCCCCCGCCCGAAGGCATCGTGATCGCGGGCAGCGGCACGATCCTTGCGCAGCGCATGGCCAGGGATGCCGAACTGACGATCGGCGGCTCCGGCAATATCGAGGTTGAGACGATCGCTGCCGACAGTCTCGAAGTCAGCATCGGCGGAAGCGGATCGGTCAAGGGCGCCGGGACGGCAAGCCGGCTTGAGGTGAACATCGGCGGGTCCGGCGATGTCGACCTGTCCGGGCTCAAGGCGGACAGGGCGGAAATTGCAATCGGCGGCGCGGGCGATGTCGCCTTCGCTTCGGACGGCACGGTCGAGGCGAGCATTGCCGGATCGGGCGATGTACGCGTGACTGGCAGCGCGAAATGCGAAGTGACCGCGGTGGGGTCGGGCAAGCTGACCTGCTCGCCCGCCCCGGCCGGCGAACCCGAAGCCGGCGCAGCCGAAGCCGCGCTCAAAGCCCCCGCCGCCGAGGAACCGGGCGAAGGCTGAACGCCGTTCCGCAATCGAACGGAGCTTGCACGAATCATCGGAACGCGCATGGTGTCGTCATGCGCGCTTCCCTGTCCTTGGCGGCCCTCCTGGCCCTTCCCCTGCTCTCGGGCTGCCTCGCCCGCGCCGCTGTCGACGTGGTGACATTCCCGGTGCGAGCCGCCGGGGAAGTCGTCGATGTCGCGACCACCAGCCAGTCCGAGCGCGACGAAAAGCGCGGCCGCGAATTGCGCAAGCGCGAGGAACGGCTCGGCAAGCTCGAGCGCGATTATGACGACGAGATCGCCGATTGCGAGAAAGGCGACGAGCGCGCCTGCGAAAAGGCGCGCCAGATCTGGGCGGAGATGGAGGAGATCAGGGCCTCCCTCCCCGCTCCTCCACCGGACGGCGACTAGTCGGCCGGAGTGGCAGCGCGACGAAGCCGGTCGTTGACCGCGCGCCCCACCCCCCATGCAGGAACAGGCGCAACCGCGATGCGCGGCCTGTCCGAAAGGGCGGCTTCGTGAAGGCAGGCATAGAGCCGCATCGCGGCCTCGGTGACGTCACCGCTCGCCGACAGCGTGCAGTCGCCGGCAACCGCGCCGAACCCGATCACGAATTCATCCGGCTGCGCTTCGACCGCGTCCAGCCGGACGGGCTTGCCCGGCGCGTAATGGCTGGCGAGCTGGCCGGGGGCGATGATCCCTTCGGGCGCCCGCCAGGCGGGCATGTCGCTGTCGTGGTAATGCCGATAGAGCGCGGCCACATCTACCGGGCCGGGGCGCAGCTCGTGCCACTCGTCGCCGGGACCGACCCGCAGGATGGTCGATTCCACCCCCGCCTCGGTCGGCCCGGCATCGAGCACCATGTCGATCCGGCCGTCGAGCGAGGCGAGAACGTGCCGGGCGCAGGTCGGGCTGATGAAGCCGGACCGGTTGGCCGATGGGGCGGCGAGCGGGAAATCGACCGCCGCCAGCAGCTCGCGCATGACCGGATGGGCCGGAACGCGCAGGGCGACGGTGGGAAGTCCTGCCGTCACGGCCTCGGCCAGTCCGGCGTCAGCGCGTCGCTCCGCCACGATCGTCAGCGGTCCAGGCCACAAGGCCTGCGCGATGTCGCGGAGCACGGGATCCGAAAAATCGCCATATCGCGCCGCCTGTTCGGCATCGCGGCAATGAACGATCAGCGGATTGAAGCCGGGCCGTCCCTTCGCGGCATAGATCCTCGCCACCGCCGCCGCGTCGTCGGCCCGCGCGGCAAGGCCATAGACCGTCTCGGTCGGAACCGCGACAAGTCCGCCCGATTCGAGGATGCTCGCCGCCCGCGCGATTCCCTCGGCTTCGGCCGGCACCACTTCCGTAACGTCCTTGTCGCTCATGGCATGGGCGCTATATTCGAACGGCGCGCCTGCCAAGGGCCGGCGCCCCGGATCTTCCCCGCTCCCGAACCGAAGGACGAGAATTCGCCGTGACACCCTATACCCCGCCGACCCAGGACCAGCTGCTTGCCATTCGCGTCAATGCCGGGATCGAGGAGCTGCAGAAGACCGATCGCTTCGCCCATGCCGAACCCGACCTCGTCGAAGCAATCGTCGAAGGCGTCGGCCAGTTCGCCGCCGGGGAATTCGCGCCATTGAACCGCGTCGGCGATCTTGAGGGCGCGAAGCTCGAAAACGGTGTGGTCCGCCTGCCCGAAGGGTTCAAGGAGGCGTACGACGCCTATGTCGAGCAGGGCTGGAACGCCATCGCCTCGCCGGCCGAATTCGGTGGGCAGGGCCTCCCCTTCACGCTGGCGTGTAACGTGCTCGAGAATCTCGGCGCGGCGAACATGGCGTTCAACCTGCTGCCGATGCTGTCGGTGGGCGCGATCGACGCGCTCGAGCATCACGGGTCGAAGGAACAGCAGGCGAAATACCTTCCCGACCTCGTCAGCGGCAAATGGTCAGGGACGATGAACCTGACCGAACCCGCCGCCGGGTCGGACGTGGGCGCGCTGCGGAGTACCGCCGAGCCGATTAGGGACGGGCCGCACGCGGGCAAGTACCGGATCACGGGTCAGAAAATCTACATCACCTGGGGGGAACACGAGCTCGCCCAGAACATCATCCACCTCGTCCTCGCCCGCCTGCCCGGCGCGCCCGAGGGATCGCGCGGCGTTTCGATGTTCCTCGTGCCGAAATATCACGTCAACGACGACGGATCGCTCGGCCCCCGGAACGACCTTCGCTGCGTCAGCCTCGAACACAAGCTGGGCATCAACGCCTCGCCGACCTGCGTGATGAGCTATGGCGACAACGGCGAATGCATCGGCGAACTGGTCGGGCAAGAGAACCGGGGCTTGGCTGCAATGTTCACCATGATGAACAACGCCCGCATCAATGTCGGCAACCAGGGCGTCCAGATCGGCGAGCGCGCGACCCAGCAGGCGATCCATTACGCGATGGACCGGGTGCAGTCGGCCCGCGCGGGTTCGCCCGACAAGAACCCGGTCGCGATCATCGAACATCCCGACGTGCGGCGCATGATCCTGCGCATGAAATCGCTCACCGAAGGCGTGCGCGCGCTGCTCTATTACTGCGCCGGACAGGTCGACCGCGGCAATCTCGGAGACAACGCGGCCAAGGTGCGAGCCGACATCCTCGTGCCGCTGGTCAAGGCGTGGGGGACCGATGTCGGGGTCGAAGTGTCCGGGATCGGGATACAGGTCCATGGCGGAATGGGCTTCGTCGAGGAAACCGGCGCAGCGCAGCACTGGCGCGATTCCAAGATCGCCCCGATCTACGAAGGCACGAACGGCATCCAGGCGGCCGACCTCGTCACCCGCAAGCTCGGCCTCGAAGGGGGCGATCCGATGATCGCGCTGTTCGAGGAAATCGCGCGCGATGCGGCGGACAAACCCGCCCTCGCCGCGCTCGCCACGGATTGCGCCCATGTCGCGCGCTGGATGCGCGATGAGGCAAGCCTCGACGACAGGCTGGCGGGCAGCGTCCCGTTCTGCACCATGGCAGCAGTCGCGGTCGCGGGCTGGCAGCTGACGAAGCAGGCCGAAGCTGTCGCGAACGGCGCGGCTCCGGCGCTTGCCACGAGCAAGCCCGTCACGGTGCGCTTCTTCCTCGACCGGATCGTTCCAGAAGCGAGCGGGCTCAAGGCAAGCGCGATCGGCGGGGCGGATCTTCTCTATTCGCTGCCGAGCGAAAAGCTCGCGGGCTGACCCGATGGACGAAAGGCGCGCGCTGCTCGAGCGGATCGCCGCGGCGCTCGAACGGATCGCGCCGCCCGCACCGCGCCCGGCCGACTGGCAAGGCGATCCGGCCTATCGCTGGGACGGGCAAGCGGCCCGGCCCGTGCCCGGACCCGATGCGCTGCCGCTCGAAACCTTGCGCGGCGTGGACGAGCAGAAGCGCGCCGCGCTCGAAAATCTGACCCGCCTGGCCAAGGGTGCCGCGGCGCATGACATGCTGCTGTGGGGTGCGCGCGGCATGGGCAAGTCGGCGCTGGTGCGCGCCTGTATCGCCGCGCTCGACGCGGAGCAGCCGGGCCGGATCGCCCTGGTTCAGCTCGCACCCGGTTCGCTCGCCGGTTTCCCCGATCTGATCGAACAGCTCGCCCGGCAGGAGCGGGCCTTTCTGCTCTTCATCGACGATCTCGGATTTGGGTCAGACGGCCGCGCCGACATGCTTGCGCTCAGAAGCCTGCTCGACGGGGGAATCCTGCCGCGCCCGCGCCATGTCAGGATCGCCGTGACCTCCAACCGCCGCGCCATCGTCCGGCGCGAGGAAGCCGAAGCCGGCGCGCTTCACCAACGCGACGAGCGCGACGATGCACTGGCGCTGGCGGACCGGTTCGGGCTGACCTTGGCCTTTCATCCGTGCGACCGCGACACATATCTCACTATCCTGCGCGGCTACACCGAGCCTGCGGGCCTTGCCTTCGACGAGGAGGAAGCGATGGCCTTTGCCATCCAGCGCGGCAACCGTTCGGGGCGCACCGCGCTGCAATTCGCGACCGAACTGGCAGGGCGCGCGGGCAAGCGGCTCTAGCGCCTACTCGCTTTGCGCCTGTTCGCGGAGATATTGCTCTTCGCGGATCGCACGCGGATCGCGCAATTCGCCCTGCGGACGCAGCGGCTCGCTCTCGACCTCCTCGATCGGCTCGGCAGGCTCGGCATCGGGCTTGACCGCACGCCAGATGATCCCCGCCGTGTCGTCCGAGACGAGAAGCGAACCGTCCTCGGCCCATTCGACCCAGGTCGGGCGGCCATTGGTCGTCCCATCGCCCTGCAGAAAGCCGCCGAGCACCTGCCTTGGCTTGCCCACCGGATTGCCGCGATCGTCAAACTCGACGAAGACCACGTCATAGCCCGAAGGCGGCTTGCGATTCCACGATCCGTGCCGCGCGATGAAGGCGCCGCGCGCAAAAGAATCGCCCATCCGGTGTCCGCCGCGCGTGAAGACGAGGCCGAGCGCCGCGACATGCGGCCCCAGCGCGTATTCGGGATAGCGGGTGTATTCCATCAGGTATTGCGGCATTGGCGCCTCGACCCGGCGGTCGATCGTGTTCTTGTAGTAGAGCCAAGGCCAGCCATACTGCGCCCCGACCGGCACATTGGTGAGGTAATCGGGCACGAGGTCCGAACCGAGCATGTCGCGTTCGTTCACCGTGGTCCAGAGTTCGCCCGTCCACGGACTGAAATCGAGCCCGTTGGCGTTGCGCAGGCCTGCCGCGAATTGCGCCTGGCGGTTTTCGCCGAGGTCGTATTTCCAGATCATCGCCCGGCCGATTTCGGCGTCCATGCCCTTCTCGCCGATGTTGCTGGCCGAACCGACCGCGATGAACAGCTCTTCGCCTTCGGGCGAAAGCTCCATGTTGCGCATCCAGTGATTGCCGGCGGCGGGCAGGTCCATCAGCTTGCGCGGGCTGCCGGTCACAGCGTCCGAACCGAGCTCGTAATCGAAGGCGAGCACAGCGTCGTGATTGGCGACATAGAGCGTACCGTCCTTCCAGCTCAGGCCCGAGGGCGAATCGAGATCGGCCTCGCGAATGACCTTGCGGATCTCGGCCACCCCGTCGCCATCGGCATCGCGCAGCAGCACGATCTGGTTGGGCGACGTTCCGGCGGACCCGGCCTTTTCGAACAGGAAGGAGGCGATCCACCCCTCGATCGTCGCCATGATCCCGCCGTCGCCGCCGCCCTGCCTGGCAGGCGCGCGGGTAAGCGTGACGAGCACATCGCCGTTCGGAAGGGCATAGAGCACGCGCGGATGGTCGAGCCCTTCGGCAAAACAGTTCACCACAAGACCTTCGGCGGCGGTGGGCTTCTCGCCCTCCTTCCAGCCGACGGGATCGGCGATCGCGATCGTCGGGAAGCTTTCAGCCTCCGGTTCCTGCAGCACGGGATCGGTCCCGGCGACTTCCTCGACCGACAGGTCGGCGGTGTCGCCGCGGGTGAGGAACCAGAGCGCGATGCCGACGACGACGACGATCACCAGCAGCGCGATTGCGATCTTGCGAAGAATAGCCATGTGCCAAGCAATTAGAGCGCGCTTCGGCTTGCCGCAACTGGCGTTCACTCTATGGAGCCTTGCCATGTACGATTTCCGACCCGATGAAACCCTCGCCCCGGCCGAACTCCACCGGCAGCTGTGCGAAGCCGCCGATGCGCTGACCGAAGGCGAACCGGACGGCATCGCCAACATGGCCAATGTCGCTGCGCTGCTGTGGGAATTCCTGCCCGACCTCAACTGGGCGGGTTTCTACCGCGTCGCTCCTGCGAAAAGCGGTGGACACGAATTGGTGCTCGGCCCGTTCGTCGGGCGCCCGGCCTGCATCCGGATTCCCTTCGGCACAGGCGTGTGCGGAGCCGCCGCCGGATCGGGCGAAACCCAGCTGGTCGAGGACGTCCACGCCTTTCCCGGCCACATCGCCTGCGACGCGGCGAGCCGGTCGGAACTGGTCGTGCCGGTCAAGCGCGAGGGCAGGGTCGTCGCCGTGATCGACCTCGACAGCCCCTCGCCCGCGCGTTTCAGCCGCGAAGATGCGCGCGGGATCGAAGCGCTCGCAGCGCTTCTCGCTGACCGGGTCTAACCGACGGCGGAGCCGCGTCAATCGCCCCGAAACGAGACAGCGCGCAGCGGTGCGCTTGGGAGCGTGGCGTTGCCGGTGGTAACTTCGCGCTAACCATCAGGCCGATCATCTCGGGCGCGAGTCGCGTGCCCCATCAGAATCGGCGACAGCTCCGGGGGAAACCGTCATGCCCGCCAATCGCCGCCTTCTTCGCTCCACGCTGGTCATTGCGAGCCTGCCGCTGCTGGCCAGTGCGGTAACGACCCAGGCGCAGGATGCGCCGATCAGTGCCGAACCGATGAGCGCGCGAGAGGTGCAGCAGCTTCCCCCCGAATACCGCACCGGCCCCGTCCTTAGCGAGGACGTGACCGAGGGCCCCGACGGGATCGAAACGATCACCCGCACCCGCCGGATCGAAAGCGCAGCTCCGGCCGATCAGACGGTTTACGATCGCCAGGGCTTTGCCCCGCCCGCTGGCGCTCCCTACGCCCCAGCCCCGGTCGTGTTCGAGCGCGAGCAGTGGATCGAGGAATGCCGCCGCCGCACCGCCGGCCGGGACGAACGCGAGAAGGGCGGCATCATCGGCGCGCTGCTCGGCGCGATCACCGGCGGCATCATCGGCAATCGCGTCGCCGATGGCGAACGGCTTGCCGGGACGCTGATCGGCGCTGGCACGGGCGGGCTGGCGGGCCTGCTGCTCGGCAATCTGATCGGCGGCGGCAAGAAGAACGACCGCTACGATTGCGAGGCCGCGCTCGACAGCTACATCTCCCAATACGGCTATCCGGTCACAGGCTCGGCGCGGATCGCCTCGCGCAGCATCCCAACCTATCCGGCGGCCCCCTACCAGCCGGCCCAGCCTGCCTATGGATATGGCTACCCGGCCTATGGTCCCGGCTATGCCTATGCCCCGTCCTACAATTACGCGCCGCCGCCGCAGATAGTGATGGTGCCCGTGCCCTACGAACAACAGCAGCGCGTGATCGTGCGCGAAAGAGTGCGCGAAGAGCTGGTGCCAGCGGCCCGCACCATTCCCGATCCTGCGCCCCGCCCGGCACAGGTTCCGCCGCCTTCGCCCAAGATGATCAAGGGCGACTGACTGCGCATCATTCAGGCGGGCTCGATTTGGGATCGCGCGCCGCGATCTGCGGGATCTCGGAAGGATCGTCCCTGTTCACACTGCGCAATCTCACCGGGCCGAGCCTAATGATGTCCTCGCCCTGCCTGACCGTGAAGCCCGGAGCGCCCTTCAGGCCCGGCAGGCCTCGCGCGACTTCGAGCTTGCGGGCGGCTTCCTCGGCCACCTGAATCCGGTATTGCCCATAGGGCACGCGCTGGAACAGGAAGAACCCGTCGAATTCGCTGATCGTCTCTGCCACGACATCGCCGTTGCGATCGACCAGTTCGAGCGCGACTCCCGGCGTCTCCAGCCCGTTCACGCCCAGCAGCAGCCCTTCGACTTCGCCGCTGGGCGAAATCGGGATCTCGATCTTTGCCATCACGCCCGGGCGCGGGGTGATGACGATACCCTTTACCGCCGGGGCGAGGAAGGGATCGCCGAGCGTGCTTTCGTCGACCCCGACAAGTACTGGGCGGAAGGGGCGCAATTCATCGATGATGGTGCGCCCGTTCTCGCTCGTCCAGGCATCGGTGCTGCGCTGGCCCGCTTCGACAAGCACGTCCTTGAGCACGGCCTCGCCCGGGTCGCGGCGTCCGTTTCCGTCATCATCGCGGAAAACGGTCACATCGGCCTGCCCGTTGCGGGCGAGCTTTGCCTGCGAGACGCGCACTCCGCCGCGCACCGGGTCCGAGCCGAGGCTGAAGGCGACCTGGACGCCCGCACCCACCCCGCCGCGCGTCGTGACGAAGGCATCGCCGCGCAGCAGCAGCTTGTCGAAGCGCCGCGTATAGGCCGCGGTGAAGCGGAATTCGTCCGCTTGCCCGATATATTCGACCTGCCCCTGCACGTCCGAACGCTCATCGAGATTGGCATCGACCCGCACATTGGCCCGTTCGAGCCCGGGTCGGGGACCCTGCAGCGCCCAGACGGCGTTGCCGCGCACACGCCATCGTCCCATGCGGGTATTGGCGAGCAGGCGCAGGCGCGTATCGGTCCGGGCGGGCGCGATCAGGCTGGCTGTCCGTTCCTGGTGGCTTAGCTGGGCCGAAATCGCCACTCGCCCCGCCGTTACCGATGTCGTGAGCGACGCCTCGTTGAGCCGCGCCCCGTCGGTCAGCTGCGAATGTTGCAGGTCGCCCTGGATCGGCAGCGATATCTTGCCCAGCGCCAGCGAAGTGTCGAAGGTGAACCCGCTGCGCCAGTCGAGATCGCTGGCGGCGAATTCGCTCCTGAAACTTCCGAAGGAGACGAGCCCGTTCACACCGAAATTGACCGAGCCGATCCTGCCCAGCGCGTTCGCTTCGGCCACTGCGCCGGCACCGAATTCATGCGCCGTCGCAAGCTCGAGCTGCATCGCGCCGAGAGTGCGCACCAACGCGCCCTCCGCATAGGTGCGGCGGGCGCCATCGAAAAACAGGCTCTGCATGCCAAGCGCGACGCTGGTCCTCTGGTCAAGGCCACGTTCGACCCCAACCCCCCAGCGCCATTTCTGGGGCAGGAAGACATTGTCCCGGTTGAGCTGGAGGAGATCACGCTGCGTCTGCAGCACGCCCGCCCAGTAATAGGTCTGCCCCGGCTCGATCTGGTTGAACCCGACCGGCACCGAGGTTTTCTCGCGCCGGATCTGGCCCTGTGGGCCGTAGAGCACGATTTCGAGGTCGTTGCGCCCGTAGAACAGCTCGATCTCGACGAATTCATACCGCCCGTCGCCGCGATCATCCTGGAAAGCGATAAGCTGGCCGTTGCGATAAAGCTCCGCGTCCCAGCCGGCCGGCAGCGTGCCGCGCAGAGTGGTCGCGGAAAAGCGGTTGGTCTGGCCGATCGGGCGATTGCTGACGAAGGCCCCGCGCCCGACCTGCGTCTGCCCGGTGAGCCGGCCTGCAATCGTCTCGACATCGCCGACCGCGACCTGCGTCGCCTCTAGCGGACCGAGCAGCCCGCCGGCTGGATCGTTGCGATAGGCGCGCAGGCGCAGCGTCTGCGGGTTCAACTGGTTGTCGGTGGCGAAACGCGCGAAATAGCTCGCGCCGAGAGCTTCCCCCGCTGCGTAGAGTTCGACCCGGCCTGCCGTCGGCTCGCGCCCGGCCTCGCCGCTCGTCACTTCGCCCTGCGCGACCACATCGAGCGATGGCGTGCGCCAGGGCCTGTATGCCATATCGGCGGTGGGGAACTTGCTGAGATCGAAGACCGGTTTCGAACGCCGCTCAAGTCGCGCGGCGCGACTTCTGCGTTCGATCGCCTGCATGAACGGCAGGTCGCGGTCGGTCTCCAGCCGAACCAGCGCATTGTAGAGATCCGGGTTGAAGCTGATCCCGAACCAGCGCGACAGCGCCCTGGTATCGACGCACCAGCCTTCTGGCGTGTCGTAGATGTCCCCGGCGATCGGCGCGCGGCCGCCCTTTATGTTCACGTTTTGTACTGTTTCGGAATCGCGATCGAGGGTGAAAATCTGGTCCTCCGCGAACATCCAGCCAGTTGCGCGGCGCGACTTCTTGTCGATGCGGATCGGCAGGTCGAGCGACTGGATGACATCGGCAAGGTCGAGGCACACGCCGCGATCCGTACGGTATCCGCGCACATCGAGAGTCAGCTTGTATTTGCCGATGACGGGCTGGAGGAAGAGGTAGTCGTCCTCGTTGGCCTGCCAGGTCGAACCGCGCCCGTCATCCTCCTGCGCCAGCGCCGGCGCAGGCGCCGCCCACAGGCCAAGCGCCGCCGCAAGGCCTGCGACGACGCCGGAAAGGGAAAGGCGGCGATGGGAAGACATGGGTTCAGACGCGAGGAAGCACCCGTCTGCAGCGGGACGGGGCGATGCGCTCAGTCGATCCGCGTATCGAGCGCGGCGAGCAGCCCGCCGCCCGATTCGGGCATGTCGCGATATTCGAAGCGCAGATCGCCCTTCATCGCGGCAGCCTGTTCCGGGGTGAGTGCGATGCGGACATCCCGCTCACCGATTTCCGGATAGATCGCAACGCCGCGCAGCAGGACAAGCGGATCGTCGACCCCGGCCTTGGTCACGCGCAGTTCGCCATAGGTCGAGCTTTCGCCCGATCGCTGGATCGTCACCGCGAGCTCGGGACCCCGTTCGCCTTCGACCACGCGCGGCTGCGCGATGGCGGCCTGCGCTTCGACCCGGCCGTGCCGGACGATGATCGGGATGGTCACCCCGTAGATCGGAATCAGCTGGATCGAGACTTGGTCGCTGGCACCCTGCTCTTCGGTGACTTCGCGCGGTTTCGGAATTGCGCGAAAGGACATGTGGACCCGGTATTCGCCATCGGGCAGGTCAGCGCCGGGCCGCGCGGCGAGCCGCACCGCCTGGGGCTGGCCCGGGGGCAGGACGATGCGCCGCGGGGCGTAGCGGATCATGCCGAGCGCGGCCTTTTCCTTGTCATTCGCATCGGCTTCCTCGACGGGTTCGAGCCGCCCGTTCTCCAGCATGCGACGCAGTTCGAGGCCAATCCGGTACGTCGCCTCCTCATTGCCGATATTGCTGAGGATCACTTCGGTCCCACGACGCCCGTCGAGGATGACCCGCGTCGGTGCGACCAGCAGATCGCCCTGCGCGGCGATCGGGGTGGAAAGGGAAAGCGAGGAAAAGGCGGCAAGCACCGCCGCACCGCGCGCAAGAGCGCGCATTGGCTTGAACGACATGGTTCGACAGCTCCCGAGATGTGCAGCTCGGCCTGGTCCTGGCTGCTGCTCTGCGTGGTTTCACGGGGCTTGGTAAGCAAATACAGTTAACATCTTTCTAACCCTGAAAGCGTTTGCGGGACACGAAAGGGCCGCGCACCCTTTCCGGATACGCGGCCCTCGTTCTGGTCTCATCACGAGGCGTTCTGGCGCCTCGTCGGGCTGTCACCAGCCCATTGGATCAGGAATATTCGACCGAGACGTCGAAGCTGCCGGTGTAGATCCCGGCCACTTCCGAACCGTCGAAGTTGATCGTCCCGCCGACGGTGAAATCGCCTTCACCCGCGCCATCGAGCGTGATTTCATTTCCGGCTGCATTGGAAACGAAGGTGTTCAGCTCAATGGTGTGCTCGCCGACGCTCGCGCCGGTGAAGTCGGGGTGGTTGAGATCGATATTGCCGGTCGGCAGGTTGATCGTCACCGCCTGGTTCGCAGTGCCGGTCACGTCGAAGGCGGCCACGGCCGTGGTGCCCGAGCAGACGATGTCAGCGGCCGAACAGTCGAGCGTGCCGTCAGCAGCGAGCGAAACGCTGCCCACGCCATCGACGATCATCGTGCCGAAATCGAGGCCGGCGGTGTTTGTGAGGGTGAGCGCCTCGAGAACTTCGGCGGTCGCTGTGGCCGAAGCGTCCTGGGCGAGAGCGGCGTTGCTCATGCCCATGGCGGCGAAGAGGGCAATGCCCGCCGCGCCGAAACGAATGGTCTTGGTCATGTCTGGTCCTTCCAAGCGTGGTCTTACCCGTTGCAGCACAACCGCCATTCGCCCCTGCGAGCGACCGGCGCATGCCTGCCGAACGGACAAAGCCGCCCGTTCGACGATCCTAGGTAGAAGCACCCAGTTCAGGCTTCGTTCGTGGGTATGGTTAACAGCGCGGGAAGACTTAACGCTCCTGCCCCTAAAAACCCTGAATCCGCGCGGTTTCGCAATTCCTGCAGGTGGCTAACGGGCTGCTAAATGTCCCCGCCGGTAAGCCGCTGGCAGACCAGATCGAGTTGGTCGAGCGAGGAATAGCGAATCGTCACTGCGCCGCGGCGCGGATCGCGATCGGCCTTGATTCGCACCGGCAGTCCTAGAAATTCCTCGAGATGGCGCTGGACCGCCTCGATATCGGCATTGCCTTTGCGGCCTTCGCGCGAGCCGCGCTGGGTCCCGGTCCGATCGTCATCGGCCGATTTCGCGGCGTCGCGGACCATTTTCTCGATCTCGCGAACCGAAAGATTCTCGTCCACCGCCTGGCGTGCGAAACGGGCGGCATCCTCATGCCCGATCAGCGCACGGGCATGCCCCATCGAAAGCCGCCCGCTCTCGACGAGATCGAGGACCTTTTCCGGCAGGCCGAGCAGGCGCTGGAGATTAGCGACATGGCTGCGGGACTTTTCGACCATCCGGGCGATTTCGGCCTGACTCATCCCCTCTTCATCCGCAAGCCTTTGATAAGCCCGTGCTTCTTCGATGGGATTGAGATCCTCACGCTGAAGGTTCTCGATCAGGGCAAGGGCCATCACCTCGCGATCATCGAGCTCGCGAACCAGCGCCGGGATCTCGTGCACCCGCGCCTTCTGGGCCGCACGCCAGCGCCGCTCCCCGGCCACGAGCTGATAGCCGCGTGTCCCCATCGGGCGAACGATGACGGGCTGGATCACGCCTCGCGCCGCGATCGAGGCGGCGAGTTCGTCGAGGGCGGCCTCGTCGAAATGCTTGCGCGGATTGCCTGGCAGGGGCGAAATCGCGCCGGTCGCGATCATCTTGAGCGGGGAATCCCCCGCCGGCGCACCTGTCGCGCTCGCGCCCTCGGCTTCGGACTGGACCAGCGGCTCTTCGCGCCGCATTTCGCCCATCAGCGCGCCCAGCCCCTTGCCGAGCTTCTTCTTGCGATCCGCTGGCCGCTGCGGAACCGGCAAACGGGTCGTATCAGTCGGACGGTCGCTCACGCTGCCTTCCTTTCGGGCGGGAAGCGGCCGATCAATTCGCGGGCAAGCGCGATATAGGCGCGGCTCCCGGTGCAGGAATGGTCATAGACCAAGGCGGGCAGACCATGGCTCGGCGCCTCGGAAAGCCGGACATTGCGCGGAATCACCGTCTCGAAAACCAGCTTGCCCAGACATTCGCGGACATCCTCGGACACCTGGTCGGTCAGGCGATTGCGCCGATCGAACATGGTGAGAGCGACACCGATGATGTCGAGCCCCGGGTTAAAGCGCTGCTGAACCCGTTCGACCGTCTGGAGCAGCTGGCTGAGCCCTTCCAGCGCGAAAAATTCGCACTGGAGCGGAACGAGCAGCGTATCGGCGGCGCACAGCGCGTTCAGCGTCAACAGGCCGAGCGAAGGAGGGCAGTCGATGAAGCAGATGTCATGCCCGCCATGCTGCGCGAGCTTCTGGCGCAGTTTTGCCGTGCGATCCTCGACCGATACGAGCTCGATCTCAGCCCCGCTCAGATCCTGTGTCGCCGGGACCACATCGAGCCCGGGAATGCTTGTCGGAACCACCGCCTCGGCGATGGTGTAATCGTCGACGAGCAAGTCATAGCTCGAGATTTCGCGCGCCCCCGCACCGACGCCGAGCCCGGTCGAGGCATTGCCCTGCGGGTCGAGGTCGATCAGGAGCGTGCGCCATCCGGTCGCGGCCATCGCAGTCGCGATGTTGATCGCGGTGGTGGTCTTCCCCACCCCGCCTTTCTGGTTGGCTATGGCTATCGTCAGCATGATCGTGTCCTTCTACGGCGCTCGAACCAATGCGGCGGCGCCAGGCGCATCAGGCACTTACAATGATGCCCGCTTCGCGATCGGTCAATGAATGTTCCACGTGGAACATGTCTCGAATCGGCTTCTTGGCCTCTGACAATTCGTGCGCTGCCGAGCGGCCCTTGGGCAAGACATAGCGGGTCGCCTTTGTGGAGAAGGGTGCGGATAAGCGCATAAGTTTGCCGAGCGGAGCAAAGGCGCGTGCCGAAATGACCCATGCGCAGAAGGGTTTGACCCGCTCGAGCCGTTCACAGACGACATTGCAACGAGCAAGATCGAGGTCACTGGCACAATTTTGCAAGAATTCCGCACGCCGGGCCCGGGATTCGACCAGAACGACGTCCCATTCGGGCCTCAGCGCCGCGATGACGAGGCCGGGAAAGCCCGCGCCGGTGCCGAGATCGAGCCACGGGCCAGTCGGCAATGTTTCACGTGGAACATGTTCGAGCAATTGCGCGCTGTCGGCGATGTGGCGCTGCCAGATTTGCGCCTCGGACGGCTTGCTGATCAGATTCTGCTGCCGGTTTTCGGAGACAAGAAGCCGGCAAAAGCGTTCCAGCCGCTCCATGGCCTGCGCATCGCCCCATTCGGCGACATAGGCGCGCGCCTGCTGTTCGGTCGCGATGGGCGCGGGTTCGATCACGCGGCACGCTGCCTTTCCGCCTGGCGGCGGCGAGCATGGACGAGCAACGCCGACAGCGCAGCAGGCGTGATCCCAGGCACCCGCCCGGCGGCGGCAAGCGTCGACGGAGCTGCGGCGGACAGGCGCTCGACCATCTCTTTCGAGAGGCCTGGCACCGCGTGATAGGGAAAATCGGCAGCGAGCGTGAGGCCCTCGCTCGCCCTCAGGTCGCGCAATTCCGCGTCCTGCCGGGCGAGATAGGGCGCATAGGCGGCGTCTTCGGCCATTTCTGCGGCAAGGAGCGGGTCGATCGCCCGTGCCTCGCCCAGCCAGGGCGCCAGCGTGTCGAGATCGAGCCCGTCATGGCGAAGCCATTCCGTCATCGCCTTTTCACCGCTATCGCGCCGCACCGGCAGGCCGGCATCAGCCAGTTCACGAGCATGCCAGCGGGCCTCGAAAGCCTCGCCAATGCGCTCCCTCGCTTTCTCGCGCCGCTCGTACCATGCGCGCCGCTCCTCACCGACGCAGCCAGCCGCGATGCCGAGCCTGGTGAGCCTGGTCGAGGCGTTGTTGGCGCGCAGGCGCAGGCGGTATTCGGCGCGCGAGGTGAGCATGCGGTAGGGTTCGGAAACGCCCTGCAGGGTAAGATCGTCGATCATCACCGCGATATAGCTGTTCGCCCGGTCCAGCCGCGGCGCCTCGTGCCCGACCGCGGCTGCCCCTGCTTCGAGCCCGGCGACGAGTCCCTGCGCGGCCGCCTCTTCGTATCCGGTGGTCCCGTTGATCTGCCCGGCGCAGTAAAGCCCCGGAATCGCTCGCACTTGCAGGTCGGGGGTAAGAGCGCGTGGATCGATGTGGTCGTATTCGACCGCGTAGCCCGGCACGACCATTTCCACGTGGGACAGGCCAGGCATGGCACGCAGCATGTCTTCCTGCACATCGACGGGGAGCGAGGTGCTGATCCCGTTGGGATAGACCAGATGCGTGTCGAGCCCTTCCGGCTCCAGAAAGACCTGGTGGCCGTCGCGGTCGCCGAAACGGTGGATCTTGTCCTCTATCGAGGGACAATAGCGCGGGCCCGCTGCCCCGATAGCGCCCGAAAACAACGGAGAGCGGTGCAGATTGGCACGAATCGCGTCATGCGAGGCCTGTGTCGTGCGGGTGATTGCGCAGAAAACCTGCGGATTGATGCGCTTCTGCGTGAGCGGTGACATGGTCCAGCCATCCGCGTCCGAAGGCTGTTCGGGCAGCACCGCCCAGTCGATCGTCCGCCCGTCGAGCCGCGGCGGGGTCCCCGTCTTGAGCCGCGCCATCGGAAGGTCCGCCCCGCGCAGCTGCTCGGCGAGGCGCCTCGCTGCGTTCTCGCCGATCCGGCCGCCTTCGAAGCGCTCCTCGCCCCGGAACAGCACGCCGCCAAGGAAGGTCCCGGTGCACAGGATGACGCGTGGAGCCGACAGCCGGGTGCCGTCGGCGAGTTCAAGCCCGCGCACAGCACCGCCCTCGAGCATCAGCGCAGCCGCTTCGCCTTCGATCAGGGTAAGATTCGGCTGTGCGCGAACCACTTTCTGCACCGCCGCCTTGAATCGCTTGCGATCGGCCTGGATGCGCGGACCCCATACGGCGCTGCCCTTGGACCGGTTGAGCATCCGGTAATGCACCGCCCCCGCGTCCGCCGCCCGGCCAAGCACGCCGTCGAGCGCATCGACCTCGCAGACCAGATGCCCCTTGCCGAGCCCACCGATAGCGGGATTGCAGCTCATCGCCCCGATCGCGTCGAGATCGAAGCTGATGAGGCCAATACGCGCACCCATGCGCGCCGCCGCGCAGGCGGCTTCGACCCCGGCGTGCCCGCCGCCGATCACGAGAACATCGAATTCGTGCATGCGCGCCAGATAAGGTGTGCGCGCCCGAGCGTCAAAGGGTCCGTGCACGATGCCTTCGGCCCAGCCCGGCAAGTGTTCCACGTGGAACATCGCAGGCTCACTTACCAATACAGAACCGCCCGAAAAGCGCGTCGAGCATGTCCTCGGTCGTCGCCCTTCCGATCAGCCGGTCGAAGGCGAGCCTGGCCAGCCGCAATTCCTCTCCGACGAGAAGAAGGTCCGACATGCTCACTGCGGCGGACAGGGCATCGGCCGCTTCCGTCAGGCGCGCATGCTGGCGCGCGTTGAGCGCCGCTTCGCCCGGCTTGGGGAGGCGTGCGCGGGCATGGGCGACAATATCCTGCTTGAGCTCGGCCAGCCCCTCCCCCGTCTCAGCCGAGAGCCGATGGCGAGCTGTCGCCTTGGGGGCAAAGTCGGGCGCATCGGCCCGTGGCGCTATCTCCCACGCCCCATCGGGTCCCTGCGCTTCCTCCCCCAGCCACAGGACAAGATCGGCCCGGCCCAGCTGCCCGCGCGCTCGCTCGATCCCGATGCCCTCGATCTCGTCCGCCCCGATCTCGCGCAGGCCGGCAGTATCTACAAAGGTGAACGGTACGCCCGCGATCGCCACCGAACGTTCGATCACGTCGCGGGTGGTCCCGGCGATCGGCGAAGTGATCGCCGCCTCGCTTTCCACCAATATATTGAAAAGCGTAGATTTTCCGGAGTTCGGAGGCCCCGCGAGCACGATCCGGAAGCCCTCGCCCAGCCGTTCGGACCGGGGCCGGTTCAGCCAATCGCGGATTTCATCGGTCAGGGCAGAGATGTTCCACGTGAAACTTTCGAGCACATCGACCGCATCCTCCTCGTCCGAGAAATCGAGCGCTGCCTCGATCTGAGCCGAAAGTTCGAGCAACCGGTCGCGCCAGTCCTCGACCCTGCGCGAGAGAGCGCCGCTGGCATTCGAGATCGCGGCGGAGCGCTGCAATTCCGTTTCGGCGGCGAGGAGATCGGCGAGCCCCTCCGCTTCGGCAAGGTCGATCCGGCCATTGGCAAAGGCGCGCCGGGTAAACTCGCCCGCTTCGGCCGGGCGCAGGCCGGGCAAAGCGCCGAGCGCCCGCTCGACCGCGGCGAGCACCGCACGACCGCCATGGCAGTGGAATTCGGCGAGATCCTCGCCCGTCGCTGTCCCGGGGCCCGGAAACCACAGCACCAGCGCTTCGTCGAGGAGCGCTCCGCTCGCATCGCTGAGCCGCGCAAGGATCGCCCGGCGCGGCTCGGGAAGCTTTCCGCACAGTGCCTCGACCGTCCCTGCCGCCTCGGGGCCGCTCACCCGGATCACACCGATGGCGGCCGGAGGGGCGCCGCTCGACACGGCGAAGATCGTGGATTTGGCGTTCATCCGGGCAATCGCCGAGCTTCAGTCGGAAGTCTTGTCCTTGTCTCCCGAACCCGACGACCCGCGCCGCGGGCCGCCCTGCCCCATCCCGCTTTCGACGAAGCTCTGGAACAGTTTCAGTCCCATCTGCCCCATCGGGGCGAGCCGTTCGGCATATTCCTGCAACTGGTCGGGATTGCTCACGCCCTTCATCGCCTTGGCGATATTGTCGACATAGATGCTGTTCGCCTGGCTTACGTCGGGAAGGCCCATGAAGGTCCGCGCTTCCTCGGGCGTGCAGTCGATTTCGATATTGATCTTCACTGGGGCGTCCTCCCGCCATGTCGCTTCCTATCCCATTTGGGTTTGCCAAGCCCCAAGCGCAATGGATATGGCGCGTTTCACGTGGAACCGATGGGAGCGGCCCTACTTGAAGGGGTGTACCCCAACCCAAGGAGAGAGCCAGCGATGACCGAGACCGTGAGCATTTCGACCCTCGAAGGCGATGCCAAATTCGATGCCTATGTCGCCCGCCCGACGCAAAAGCCCCGTGCGGCGATCATCGTCATCCAGGAGATCTTCGGCGTGAACACCGGGATCCGCCAGAAATGCGACAAGCTTGCCGCCGAAGGCTATCTCGCCATCGCGCCGGACCTGTTCTGGCGGCTCGAACCGGGGGTGGAGCTAGATCCGGACGTCGAAGCGGAATTCAACCGGGCGCTCGATCTGATGGGCAAGTTCGACCAGGATCAGGGGATCAAGGACATCGAGGCGACGATCCATTTCGTCCGCCGCGAGGAGGGCGTCGCCAAGGTCGGCTGCGTCGGATATTGCCTCGGCGGCAGGCTCGCCTACATGACCGCGGCGCGAACGGATATCGATGCGAGCGTCGGTTATTACGGCGTCGGGATCGATGGCCTGCTCGGAGAAAAGCACGCCATCGCCAATCCGCTGATGCTCCACGTCCCGACAGAGGACGGCTTCGTCGACAAGGCCACGCAGAAAGCGATGCACGAAGGGCTCGACGACCATCCGAAGGTGACGCTGCACGACTACAAAGGTCTCGATCACGGCTTCGCGACCGAAATCGGCAAGCGCCGCGACGAGGAGGCCGCCAATATCGCCGACGGGCGGACCTCGGCCTTCTTCACGGAGCACCTTGCGTGAACCCGTCCGCGGCGGGGCGCGAAAACCTCGCCCGCTGGCACGCCTACATGGAAGGCGGAAGCGATCCGGCTGTGCTTTCCGACATGCTGGCGGACGACGCGGTTTTCCATTCGCCCGTCGTCCACACCCCTCAGGCGGGCAAGGCGACGGTGATGGCCTATCTCACCGCCGCCTCAGGCGTATTCGGCAACGGCAGCTTCCGCTATGTCCGCGAACTTGTGGACGGCAACGAGATGATGCTCGAATTCGTGGCCGAAATGGACGGGATCACCGTCAACGGGGTCGACATCATCCGCTTTGGCGATGACGGAAAGATCACTGATTTCAAGGTGATGGTGAGGCCACTGAAGGCCATCAACAAAGTCTGGGAAATGATGGCGAGCGAACTCGAAGCGCGCTCCTGAACCCGTCGCCTACCAGTTGACCGCCCGCGACAGGGCGCCTGCCGACCCCTTCCTCGAGGCTCCCCCGGCCCCGGCGAAGAACCGGTCGAGCGCCGTCTCGATCGAAACCGCTGGCGGCCCGTTCAGCGCCGCGGCAAGAAAATCGCGCGCCGCACTGGAATCCGAGGCACCAATCCGGCGCATCGTCCATTGCGCGGCGATCGGCTGATCGCACAGCACCTCCATGTCGCGATCGCGCCCATCCGTGCGGATCTTGGACAGGGTCCGGTCTAGCGCGATCTCGTCGCCTTCGAGCAATTGCAGGAAACGTCCCGAGGAAAAGATGAGGAAACCGGTCAACCGCTCTGCCCATTCGCCATGCGCGAGGTGCAGACAAGCCGGAAGACGTCGTCGGGGCCGATTTCGGGATGGGCGATGCTCTGGTAGATGAGTTGCCGCACGCCGCGCCTCCCGATGCCTCTCGGCCAAGCGTACGGCAGGCCCGGACCAATCGGAGTTCAGGCCGGGATAGGCGGTTTCCTGTAAGCCCGGCCCCGCCTCTCCGTTCTCTCAGTTGAGGGTCGCGAAATTGAGGATGATCCGGCGGGTCTGCTCGTCCAGACCTGGGGGCAGGTTGCGCTCTAACTGTTCGCGCCTGCCGGCGACGGTTTCGGCTATCAGCACCCGCTTCATCGCCCAGCCGGGACAGGACCTCTGCTCGATCGCCTTGCGGTCGAGGATCGAGATGCCCGTATGACGCGAATCGTTGCCGATCCGCACCATCAGCGCGACCAGGGCGGATTCCTCGCCCTCGAGCAGCTGCAGGAAATTGCGCCCGTTATAGATCAGCAGACCGGTGATCCCGCGCTCGGGATTGTTGCGTGCGCTCGCCTTGAGGATAGAATCGACATCGTCGCGCGACAGGTTCGGCGCCGTGCTGATGTAAAGATACTGGCTGAGCATCGTCCCGTCCGGCCCTCGGCATCCCCCACGCGAACCGTTACTGGTTCATCGTGTCGAAGAAATCCTCGTTGGTCTTGGAATCCTTCATCTTGTCGAGCAGGAACTCCATGGCATCTACGGTGCCCATCTGCATCAGGATGCGGCGCAGGACCCACATCTTGGAGAGGCGGTCCTTCTCGACCAGCAATTCCTCCTTGCGCGTGCCCGACTTGCCGACATCGAGCGCGGGGAAGATGCGCTTGTCAGAAACCTTGCGGTCGAGCACGATTTCCGAGTTGCCGGTGCCCTTGAACTCTTCGAAGATGACTTCGTCCATCCGGCTGCCGGTGTCGATCAGCGCGGTGGCGATGATCGAGAGGCTGCCGCCTTCCTCGATATTGCGCGCCGCGCCGAAGAACCTCTTGGGCCGCTGGAGCGCGTTCGCGTCGACACCGCCGGTCAGCACCTTGCCCGATGACGGCACGACGGTGTTGTAGGCCCGCCCAAGACGCGTGATCGAATCGAGCAGAATTACAACATCCTGCTTGTGCTCAACCAGGCGTTTCGCCTTTTCGATAACCATTTCAGCGACTTGAACGTGACGGTTGGCCGGCTCGTCGAAAGTCGAGGAGATCACCTCGCCCTTCACCGAACGCTGCATGTCGGTCACTTCCTCGGGCCGTTCATCGACCAGCAGGACCAGCAGGAAAACCTCCGGATGGTTGTCGGTGATCGCCTTGGCGATGTTCTGAAGGAGAACCGTCTTACCCGTTCGCGGCGGCGCAACGATCAGGGCGCGCTGGCCCTTGCCCTGCGGCGCGATGATGTCGATCACGCGCGCCGACTTGTCCTTTACCGTCGGGTCGGTCTGGTCGAGATTGAGCTTCTTGTCCGGATAGAGCGGCGTCAGATTGTCGAAATTGGTCCGCAGCCGCACCGCGTCGGGATCGTCGAAATTGACCTTGTAGAGCGTCGTCAGCGCGAAATAGCGCTCCCCGTCGCGGGGAGCGCGGATCTCGCCCTCGACCGTGTCGCCGGTGCGCAGGCCCCATTTGCGGATCTGGTTGGGCGAGACATAGATGTCATCGGGCCCGGCAAGATAGTTCGCCTCGGGCGAACGCAGGAAGCCGAAGCCGTCCTGCAACACCTCGATCGTGCCGATGCCCATGATCTTTTCGCCATATTCCTCGTCCTCGGCGAGTTCGCGCAGAATCGAGAACAGCAGGTCCTGCCGCCGCATGGTCGAGGCGCCCTCGACCCCCAGCTCTTCCGCCATGGCGACCAGTTCGGCCGGGGTTTTCTTTTTCAAGTCCTTGAGATGCATGGGACATTTTCCGAAAAATGGCCCCGGAAACGGGGCGATTGGGTAGGCCGGCAGGTCAGTACCTCGTGGGGACGAGGCGCCTTGGGAAACCGGGGCCCGGGCAGGTCATGCGACGGGAAACCGGGTCAAGGCTGGGCTTGGAGAAAGCAGACTCGGGCCGGGAAAACCGGCCACCGGATTGAATGAAACGCGGAATAGGTCTCGCCAGAGGTAAAATCAATCGGGCTTTTCGCCAGGGTCCGCCAAAATGCGCCCGGTGATGGCGCGCCAGCGTCGAACCGCTCGCGCGTCAGGCCAGAACGCTGCGCACGACATAGACCGTGACGACGATCAGCACGAGCAGAACGCCGGGGATCTCGCCGATCATGCGCAGGCGGCTTTCGGTCAGGGGGCGTTCGCCTCGGGCCATCTTCTTGGTCTTCGCCACCAGCCAGCCGTGATAGCCCGTCAGAAGCAGGACCAGCGTGATCTTGATGTGGATCCAGCCTTCCGTGAAATAACCCATCGCCCAGGCCTGCGTGAGCCCGAGCACCCAGACGACGATCAGGCTGGGCGTGAGGATGATCTTGCGCAGCAGACCCATGCGGCGCGCCCATTGCGCTTCCTCGGCCGATCCGGGAGCGGCATCGAGCATGTAGATGCACTGGCGCGGCAGCATGAACAGCCCGGCGAGCCAGAAGGTCACGAAGATGACGTGGCCCGATACGAGCCACGGATAGATCGTCAGGATCGCTTCCCTCATCGCCCCTCAACCTCTCAGCGCGGCCAGCAGTTCCTCGACATGGGAAATCGGCGTGTGCTGGCCGATCCCGTGGCCGAGATTGAAGACATGGGGCCGATCGCCGAAGGCATCGACGATCGCGCGGACCCGTTTCGGCAGGGCGGGACCGCCCGCTTCGACCAGCAGCGGGTCGAGATTGCCCTGCACCGGCATTCCGGCGGGCAGGCTCGCATGGACCCAGGCCGGGTCGAGCGTTTCATCCATGCCGATCGCATCGACGCCGGTTTCGCGCGCATAGGCCGGAAGTTTCGCGCCAGCGCCCTTGGGAAAGCCGATCACCGGGGTGTCGGGATGCGACGCCTTGAGTTCCGCCGTGATCGCGGCATTGGGGGCGATCACCCAGCGCTCGAATTCATCGGGGGCAAGGCTGCCCGCCCAGCTGTCGAACAATTGCACCGCTTCCGCGCCCGCATCGATCTGCCCGCGCAGATATTCGACGCTGGTGGCGACGATCCTGTCGATGATTGCCTGCAGCCGCGCCGGATCCCTGTAGGCGAGCAGCCGCGCCGGTCCCTGGTCCTTGGAACCTTCGCCGGCGATCATGTAGGTCGCGACTGTCCAAGGCGAACCTGCGAACCCCAGCATGGTCACGCTGTCGTCGATCATGCCGCGGGTTCGGCGGACGGTCTCGTAGACCGGTTCGAACCGGTCGTGGTCAGGCGTGAAGCTGTCAAGTTCCACCTCGATCAGGGTCGGCGAGAGTTTTGGCCCCTCGCCCGCCATGAATTCGAGCCCCTGCCCCATCGCATGCGGCACAATCAGGATGTCGGAGAACAGGATCGCCCCGTCGAACCCGAACCGCCTGATCGGCTGGACCGTGACCTCGGCCGCAGCCTCGCTATCATAGACGAGTTCCAGGAAACCGCCCTTTTCGGCGCGCAATTCGCGATATTCGGGCAGATAACGCCCCGCCTGACGCATGAGCCAGACCGGCGGGACGGGTTGGCGGAAACCTTTGAGAGTGTCGAGCAACGGACCGGGCATGGGACTCCCTTAAACAAATATAATTACTTTTTAAAAGGAATGATGGTTTGAGTTGGCCCTGTGGAAAGCGGGAATTACCGGGCCTTGCCCGATTATCCCTAGCGAAGCCAGCCTTGTTGTGGACCTGCGAATCCCGTCGGGCCCGCGGTCAAGCCGAGTTTATCCCCGCTCTTCCCAGCCTGTGGCAAACGCTTCTCCCATGTCGACAAGCAATCTTGCGACAGGGCCGTTAGCGGGCAGGAAAATCCGTCCCCGGCTTGTCCCGCGATTGCTCCCGTGGTTTATGCCCCCTGCTTTCCACAGGCGCCCGAAGGCTGCGCGAAGGACGGATGAACCGACTCAATCTTCACCTCGTATCGGATTCGACTGGCGAAACGCTGGAAATGATCGCCAAGGCCGCGCTCGCCCAGTTCGACGATCCGCATGTCAGTCGCCATTTCTGGCCGATGGTCCGCTCGCGCCAGCATCTCGACCGGATCGTCCCCGAACTCGCCGCCAATCCGGGGCTGGTGCTTTATACGCTCGTCAATGCCGAAAGCCGTGTGCGGCTGGAGGAACATTGCCGCCACCTCGGCCTGCCCGCGGTGGCGGTGCTCGACCAGGTGACCGCCGCGCTCGAAAGCCAGCTCGGGCAGGAGGCGCACGGGCGGCCCGGGCGCCAACATTCGATGGACGAGCACTATTTCAAGCGGGTGGATGCGATCCACTACACGATCGCGCATGACGACGGGGTCGGGTACGAGGAATGGGAGGAGGCCGACATCGTGCTCACGGGCGTGTCGCGCACCTCGAAGACGCCGACCAGCATCTACCTCGCCAATCGCGGCTACAAGGTCGCCAACATTCCGCTGGTGGTCGAAAGCCCTCCCCCCAAGGCGTTGTTCGGCCTGCGCCACCCGCTCGTCGTCGGTCTGACCACTGCGCCCGAGCGTCTGGTGCAGATCCGCCGCAATCGCCTGCTGACGCTGAACGAGACGACCGAGACGAGCTATGTCGACAACGGCCGGGTGAAGGATGAACTGCAATTCGCCCGGCGGATGTTCGCGGATAATGGCTGGCCGGTGATCGACGTCACCCGCCGCTCGATCGAGGAGACCGCTGCGGCGATCATCCGGCTGGTGCAGGACCGCTCGCGCCGCGATCAGCAGATCGGCGGAGTGTCGAAGCCGATATGACGCCGCGCCTGATCCTTGCGTCCAAGTCGGCCTCGCGCCGGGCGATGCTCGATGCCGCGGGCGTCCCCTACGAGGCGATCCCCGCCGATGTCGACGAGCGCGCGGTCGAGGCCTCGCTCGAAGGCGCCGCGCCAGGCGAAGTCGGCGAGGCGCTCGCCGTCGCGAAGGCCGCCGCCCTCGCCAACGCGCACCCGGACGCGCTGGTGCTGGGGAGCGATTCGCTGGTGGTGGTGGGCGGCCGCCGTTTCGACAAGCCCGACAGCCGCGAAGCCGCCGCCGATCACCTGCGCTTCTTCTCGGGCAAGGTGATGGAACTCCACAGCGGCGCGGCAATCCTGCGCGGGGACGGCTGCGAATGGAGCCATGCCGACTGCGCGAGGCTCCATGTGCGCGAATTGTCTTACAGCTTCATCGAGAGCTATCTCGACGCCGAATGGCCCGAAGTCGGCCATTGCGTCGGCGTGTTCCGGATCGAGGCGCTGGGCGTGCAATTGTTCGACCATATCGAAGGCGACCAGTTCACCGTGCTCGGCATGCCGCTCCTCCCCGTGCTTGGCGCGCTGCGCGAACTCGGGGTGGTCGAGACATGAGCCGGCCCTATGTAGAAGTGATCGGCGATCCCATCGCCCAGTCGAAATCGCCCGCTATCCACGGGTTCTGGATCGACCGGCTCGGTCTCGACGCCGATTACCGCGCTGAGCGCGTCACCCAAGACGGCCTTGCCGACTATCTCGAAAGCCGCCGCGTGGACCCCGACTGGCGAGGCTGCAACGTCACCATGCCCCTGAAGCAGGCGATCCTGCCGCTGCTGGACCGGGTCGAGCCGCAGGCGCTCGCCATCGGGGCGGTCAACACTGTCTTTCGCGGGGAAGACGGCGAACTTGCGGGCACGAACACCGATGCGCCGGGCTTTGTCGAACCGATCGCCCCCGTTCTTCGCACACCGCACCTGTTTCGCATGGCGCGCGTCATCGGCACCGGCGGCGCGGCGCGGGCGATCGTCGCTGCGCTGGCGGTCAACGGTTTCACCCTTGTCCTTGCCGGTCGCGACGAGGACAAGGCGCGCCGCATGCTCGAGGATCTCGCCGGCACGGGCGAGCATTACACCGCGCCGCTTGCCCATTTCGCGCAGGCAACCGATTTCGCCTTCGACGACCGCGAAGGCTGCCTCGACCTCGTCGTCAACGCCTCGCCGCTCGGCATGCGCGGCCAGCCACCGCTTGCCTTCGACTGGAGCCACGCCCCGCCGCGCTCGATCGCCTATGACATCGTCACCGACCCGGTCGACACGCCCTTTCTCGAATCCGCGCGCGAGCGCGGCCACGCCACGATCAGCGGGCTTTCCATGCTGGTCGGCCAGGCCGCTGCCGCCTTCGAGATCTTCTTCGGACAATCCCCGCCGCGCGATGCCGACGGCGAACTGATGGACCTTCTTCGCCAATGACCGCTGACAACCCTTCCCGCCCGCCCCTGATGCTCGGCCTCACCGGCTCGATCGGCATGGGCAAATCGACCGTCGCCACCATGTTCGCCGAAGCGGGCGTGCCCGTCTTCGACGCCGATGCCGAGGTCCGCGCGATGCAGGGCCCGGGCGGCGAACTGGTCGCACGGATCGAGGAGGCCTTTCCGGGCTCGACCGGCCCGGAAGGCGTCATCCGCGAGGCGCTGGGCGCGCAGGTCTTCGGCGACCAGGACAAGCTGAAGAAGCTCGAAGCCATCGTCCACCCGGCAGTCGGCAACAGGCGGGCGCAGTTCCACGCCGACAACGCCAAGGCCGAAATGGTCCTGTTCGACATCCCGCTCCTGTTCGAGCGCGGGGGGGAGAACGCCTTCGACGCGGTGATCGTCGTCTCCGCCCCGGCCGAAATGCAGCGCGAGCGGGTGCTGGCCCGGCCCGGCATGACGCCCGAGAAATTCGAGGACATCCTCAAGCTGCAGGTCCCCGACGCCGAAAAGCGCGCGCGCGCGATGCATGTCATCGATACCGGCACCACCCTCGAGGAAACCCGGGCGCAGGTAGAAAGGCTGATCGGCGAATTGAAGGCTTCGCGGGGATAGCGCCGATCGGGGCTGCGTCTTCCCCTTGCGCATCGCGCCGCTTGGGTGGATAAATCGCGAAATGCAGCCCGATCCCAGCCGCGAAATCGTCTTCGACACCGAAACCACCGGGCTCGATCCCACGACCGGCGACCGGATGGTGGAGATCGGCTGCGTCGAGATGATCGGCCGGGTGCCCACCGGCGCTACTTTCCACGCCTATTACAACCCCGAACGCGACATGCCGATCGAGGCGGAACGGGTCCACGGCCTGTCCTCCGCCTTCCTGTCGTCAAAGTCGCTGTTCCGCGACAGCGTCGATGAATTGCTCGAATTTCTCGGCGATTCGCCGCTGGTCGCGCATAATGCCGGCTTCGATTTCGGCTTTCTCAATGCCGAACTCGCCCTGATCGGGCGCGAAGCCATCGCCATGGAACGCATGGTCGACACGGTCGCTATCGCGCGCAAGCGGCATCCGGGCGCGAAGAATTCGCTCGATGCGCTCTGCACGCGCTATGGCATCGATCGCAGCCACCGGGTCAAGCATGGCGCGCTGCTCGACGCCGAATTGCTGGCGCAGGTCTATATCGAACTGACCGGCGGGCGGCAGATCGGGCTGGAGCTGGCGGCGGAGGTTTCGACGACCACCGTGGCGCGCGGCATCGCTCCCGGATCCGTCGTGCCGCGCGCGACCGACCGCCCTCGGCGCGAACCGCGCCCGCACGCACCGAGCGCGGCCGAACTCGAACGCCACCGCGCTTTTATCGAAGGGATCGAGAACGCCATCTGGGCGCGCTGACCCCGTCACAAGGTTTCCGAGCAAGGAGGACCGAAGCCCATGGATATCCGCATTTCCGGCCACCAGGTCGACACCGGCGCGGCCCTGCAGGAACACGCGACCGAACGATTGGGCGCCATCGTCGACAAGTATTTCGACCGCGCCCTGTCGAGCCACGTGACCTTCGGCAAGGCGCCCGCCGGCAGCTTCACCTGCGACATCGTCACCCATGTGACGCAGGGCCTGATCCTCAAGGCCCAGGGTTCTGCGGGCGATGCCCATGTCGCGCTCGACGAAGCGGCGGCCCGGATCGAAAAGCAGCTGCGCCGCTACAAGCGCCGCCTCACCGACCGCCACGAACGCGCGCAACAGGTCCGCGCCGAGGAAGAAGCCGCCTACACCATCTTCGCCGCCGAAGAAGGCGAGGAAGAAATCGCCGCCGAAGCCCCGCCGGTCATTGCCGAAACGCGGGTCGATATCCCGACCGGTACCGTGGCCGATGCGGTCATGATGCTCGACCTGCGCGACACCCCGGCGCTGTTCTTCAAAAATGCTGGCACGGGGAGGCATAATATGGTTTATCGCCGCTCGGACGGGTCGATCGGCTGGGTCGAACCGCGTTAGGACCTTGCCAAGCTTCGCCCCATGCAGGACAGGGCGAACGAAAGGTCCAGTTCGCTCAGGCACTTGGCCCCGATCCCGCTTTCCGGGGTCCGCCTTTCGCGACGGGACAGTCTGCCCCTACGGGCTTTCTTGATCGGAAACCGGTATAGTCATGGATATCAACATCACCATCGTGCCCGAAGCGGTCCGGCTCGCTCGGGTGGAGACCAAGGCGCAGGTGCTCGCGGTGCTGTCGGCCTGCCTCGCCGAGGTCTATGACCTCGACGTGAGCGAAGTGCTCGAAGGGCTCGAAACGCGCGAGGCACTGGGCAGCACCGGTTTCGGGCGTGGCATTGCGATCCCGCATTGCCGCGATTCCAGCGTGCGCAAGCCGACTCTCGCCGTTTTCAAGCTTGAACATCCGGTCGATTTTGCCGCCGCCGACGCCCAGCCCGTTTCGCTGGTCTTCGGCCTCGTCTCGCCCGAGAATGCCGGGGCGACCCATCTCCACGCGCTCGCGGCGATCTCGCGGCTGATGCGCGACGAATCGAAGCTGCAGGCGCTCGCCGACGCGCCCGATGCCGAAGCGCTCTATGCGGTGCTCACCAACCAGTTCCTGCGCGATGCTGCCTGAGGCCCGCGCGGTTCGCGGGTGACAGCGCCATGAACGATGCCGGATCGCACGATCGCAGTAGCGCCGAGACGCATCACCGCGCGCTCGAGCGGCTCTATGCTTCCGCCCCGATCAATGCGAAATTCGATTCCAAGCTCGAAATCCTGGGCGAAGGGCGCTCGCGGCTGGTCTTCACCGTCGGCGAGGATGTCTACCACGCCGCGGGGGCTGCGCATGGGACGATCTATTTCAAGATGCTCGACGATGCGGCCTTCTATGCCGCCAACACGCTCGCGACCGACCGTTTCCTGCTGACGACCAGCTTCAACCTCCATTTCACCAAGCCCGTGCGCGCCGGCCGGGTCGTCGCCGAAGGCCGCTGGGTGAGCGGGCGGCGCCGGGTCTTCGTCGCCGAATCCCGGCTGGTCGACCAAGAGGGCGACGAGATCGGGCGCGGCACGGGCACTTTCATGCGCTCGCGCATCGCGCTTTCCAGCCTGCCCGGATATGTCGAGGGCAGCAGCGAGTGAGCGCGCGCCTCCCCGCGCATCTCGAAGTCGGCGCGATCCTGCGCATGGCCGAGGCCGAGGGCGGCATGGGAACGGTCCTGGCGAAGGGTGAGCGCGATGCCGGAAGCGTGCTCGTCGTCATCATGCGGCGGGGCGAGAACGCCGGATTGCACGAACGCATGCCCGGGCTCGATTTCGCGCGCCGCTATACGCTTACCCGAAAAGAGGACCCGGAGGATAAACAGGCGTTTACCGAATATCTTGACCGTCGCACTCGGCAGGATCCCGACACCTGGATCGTCGAAGTCGATGTCGACGACCCCGAAAAGTTCGCGACGCTTTTGCCGGAATAGGTTGACTTGGTTTCAAATGAGACTATTTGGCCGCGAGCTTCACGGTGCGCAGGCCGGGACGCGGGCAATTCGGTCCGCTGATCGGCACGCAGACGGGGAGTCGCCGGCAGGCACCACGAACCACCCCTCTCACTTCGCGAAACACTCGCAACGGGTTCAGCCTGCGTCGGAGCGCGCTCACCGCCAAGTACGAAGAGACAATGGGTCGCAAGACTTACTCCCTGAGCGCCGTCGCCATTGCCGCGACGGCCACCCTTAGCTTCTCGAGCGCCGACGGCGCCGAGGCGTTCGCACAGGTTTTCGAGGCCGAAGCACAAGCGGCCGACACGCAGCCGGTCGAAACGGCCGAAGACAGCGTGGAAATCGTCCCGCAGGACACGGTGTTCATCTCCGAGGAAGTGGTCCAGCCGCTGCCGGGAGAAGGCGACGCGGGCGAAACTCCCGCCTCCGATGTCACCGCTGCTGCATCCCTTACCGAACTCGTTTCGCTGATCCCGGACGAAGATCGCATGAGCGAGGAAATGACCTGCCTTGCAGGCGCGGTCTATTTCGAATCCCGCGGCGAACCGCTCGCGGGCCAGCTCGCGGTGGCGCAGGTCGTCATCAACCGCGCCGAGGACAGCCGCTTTCCCGCGAGCTATTGCGGCGTCGTCTATCAGCGCGCGCAATTCTCCTTCGTGAAGAACGGCCGCATGCCCCGGATCCGCACCCACACTGAAGCCTGGCAGCGCGCCAAGGCGATCGCCCGCATCGCGCATGGCGGGATGTGGGACAGCCCGGCGGGCGACGCGGTGTTCTTCCACGCCAATTACGTCCGCCCGAAATGGAGCTACCGCAAGCAGCGGCTCGCCCAGATCGACACGCATATCTTTTACAGGTGATCCTCGCTCATGCGACCTGACGGTCGCATCGCTGCAGGCGGCCGCCTGGCTTTGCGGGCTCCCCCTCGGGGGAGCCCGTTTTGCTTTGATGCGGCTCGGTCCCGGAGGGACTGCAAGGCTGCTCGCAGCCGCTCGCGCGAAGCGCGAAACGGCGGTAAGGATTACAAGGAAAGCTCCACCCATACCGGCGCATGGTCGCTCGCCTTTTCGCGGCCGCGATGCGCCTTGTCGACGCCGACCGCGCGCATCCGGTCGGCGCATTCGGGCGAGAGCAGGATGTGGTCGATGCGAAAGCCGTGGTCACGCTGCCACGCGCCGGCCTGGTAATCCCAATAGGTCCACACGCCGCCACGCGGATTGAGGGTGCGCACCGCATCGGTCCAGCCATCGCCGAGCAGCCGCGCATAGGCGCCGCGCGATTCGGGCTGCATCAGGGCATCGTTCGCCATCGCCCTGACCGAAAAGACATCGTCATCTTCGGGAATGACGTTGAAATCGCCGAGCACCACGGCGGGCACTTCCTCGGCCCAGATCGCGGCCATGCGCGTGCGCAGCGCTGCCATCCAGGCGAGCTTGTAGTCGAATTTCGGGCCCGGATGTGGGTTGCCGTTGGGAAGGTAGAGGCACGCGACGCGCACCGTGCCGTCCGGCCCTGTCGCGTCGACCTCGAGATAGCGCGCCTGTTCGCCCTCTCCCTCTTTCGGCCCTTCAATGCCGAGGCCCCGCTGGATCTCCTTCGGCGGCTCGAAATCGGCCTTGCCGTCGGTCAGCACCGCGACCCCGTTGAACGCCTTCTGCCCGTGCGTGAGGACATGGTAGCCGAGCGCCTCGATCTCGTTGCCCGGGAAGGTCTCGTCCTGGCTCTTGATCTCCTGCAGGCAGGCGACCGATGGCCGCGTTTCGGCGAGCCATTCCAGAAGCCGCGGCAGGCGCGCCTTGATGCCGTTGATGTTGAAAGTGGCGATTTTCATGGGGCGCGTGATGCCCCGAAGAGCGCGCCCTGTCTAATCCAAAACCCGAAAGTCCAATTCAGATCCCGAAGCTCGAACCGCAGCCGCAGCCGGCCGCCGCGTTCGGATTTTCGACCCGGAAGGCCGCTCCGCCCAGGGATTCGACGAAATCGACCACGCTGCCTTCGACAAGATCGAGGCTGACCGGGTCGACCACCAGCTTGACCCCGTCGGTCTCGCTCACCGCATCGTCGCCCTCGGCCCCTTCGGCGAGGTCGAACTTGTACTGGAAGCCGGAACAGCCGCCGCCCTCGACCGAAAGCCTGAGGATCGCAGGCTTGGTCTGCTTTTCGGCGATCAGCGCGACTCGCTTGGCCGCTGCGGGGGTGAGGGTGAGGGTCTGGGTCATGGTCTTTCCGAAATAGGGCGCCTTGGCGGCATGCTCAAGATGCACCGCGTCAGGTCTGGATATAGGAACGCAGCGCTTCGGCCTCGTGCTTGACCTCCTCGATCTTCGATTTGACGAGATCGCCGATCGAGATGAAGGCGACGAGCCTGCCCTTTTCGACCACCGGGAAATGGCGGAAACGACGGCGGGTCATCATCGACAGCGCCTCGTCCACGCTGGTCGAGGGTTCGACCGTCACGGCGGGCGAAGTCATGATCTCGCTGACGGCCAGGTCCATGCAATCCCGGCCCTTTTCCGCCAGCCGGTAGATCACGTCGCGTTCAGATACGATCCCCGCGACACGCCCCTGGCGCATCACCGGAAGCGCCCCGATGCGCTGCCCGGCGAGCACCTGCACGGCCTCTGAAACCGGGGTCGATACGTCGCACGATACAATGTCCTCGGGCCTTCGTCCGGCGATGATCTTGGCAATTGTCATGTTCGACTCCTCTCTCCGCGAAGCAAAATGCCACTCTTGGCCGCGAAAGGCGAATCCGAAGCCTGCCGCGCAAACGTCTCCCGTCCGCGCGCTTCGATTGCAATGCGACGCGATAGGCCCCATTGAAGGGCGATGGCCGACAAGTCCCCGCTCGATAACCCCGAAAACGCCGCTCACGCCTGGGCGCGATACCGCCAGATCATGAAGCTGCTGATGGCGGTCACCGTCGCGACGGTCGCGCTCGCGCTCGGCCTGCTCTACGCCTTCAACGGCATGGTTTCGGTGCATTATTTCATCGCGGTCGCGCTCGGCATCGCTTTCACCATGCTGCTGTCGGGCGGGCTGATGGGCCTTGCCTTCCTGTCCAACGGGACGGGGCACGACGAAGCGGTCGACAATCGCCTGCCCGATGCCGACGAACTGTTCGGCCGCCGGGACCGCGACTGAACCGTCAGTCCTCGCCCAGCGGGGTGAGGCGATATTCCTCGACCGGAACGCCGCCGACGAGATGTTCGTCGATGATCCGCTCGAGCGCTTGCGGCGTGCACGAATGGTACCACACTCCATCCGGCCAAACGACCGCGATCGGGCCCTTGCCGCAGATCTGGAGGCAGTCGGCCTTGGTCCGCTGCACGCCTCCCCCTGCGCCTTTCGGATGGTCGGCGGTGCGCCTCGGCCCGACCAGCCCGCGCTCCTTCAGCCGCGTCTTGAGAAAGTCCCACGCGGCCTCGCCCTCCTCGCGCGAGCAGCATTTCGCCTTGTCCGACAGCGCGCACAGGAAGATGTGCCGCTCGACCGGGGCGCTGTCGGGGCGGGCGGGCGCGCTTTCGTAATGTCGCGCGAGCGAGGATCGGGCCGAAAGAAGCTCGTTATCGCTCATTGCGCGCCCTTTTCCTCCGCAAGCCAGCGATCGAGCCACGCGAACACGGTTTCGTGCCATTGCAGCGAGTTCTCGGCGCCCAGCACCCAGTGGTTCTCGTCCGGGAAGACGAGAAGCTGCGCGGGGATGCCCCGTTCCTGCAATGCCGTGAAGCTCTGCAGGCCCTGCGTGTAGGGGACGCGGAAATCCTTCTCGCCGGTCACGACCAGCATGGGGGTCTTCCAGTTGGCGAGGTAATTGGCCGGGTTCCAGCGTTCGTAGGTGTCGCGCGCCTCGGCATAGGAGCCGCCGAAATCCCAGCGCGGAAACCACAACTCCTCGGTCGAATAATAGAAGCTGCGCATATCGAACAGGCCGTCATGCTGGACCAGGCAGTCGAACCGGTCCGGCCAGTTCCCCGCGATCCAGTTCATCATGTACCCGCCATAGCTCGCCCCCATCGCGCAGGCGCGGCTGCCGTCGATCTGGCTGTCGAGCTTAAGCGCGGCGGCGAGGCCTTTTTGCAGGTCCTCCAATGGCTTTCCGCCCCAGTCGCGGTTGATCGCGTCCATGAAATCCTGCCCGTATCCCGCGCTTCCGTGGAAATCGACCGAGATCACGGCATAGCCCTGGCTCGCCAGGACGCGAGGGTTCCAGCGCGATGACCACGCATCGTTGAACGTCCCCTGCGGCCCGCCATGGACATAGAGGATCGCCGGGATCGGACCCTGCTGTTCCTCGAGCCGGGTGATCTGGCCCCACACCGTGTCGCCGCCCGCGCCTTCGAAACGGAAGCGAGTCGTCTCGATCGAAGCCATCTCGCCCATGCGGCTCGTCACCACGTCGGTCAGCGGCCGCGCCTTGCCGAGCGCGTCCGAACGATAGAGCTCTGCAGGAACCCCGATCGAATCGCGGGTGAACAGCAGGCCGCCATCGGCAAGCGGGGTGAGGCCGCCGATATGCGCCTCGTTCCCGGCGATCAGGTCGAGTTCTTGGACCTCGCCGCTTTCAGGATCGATCCGGAAGGCCGGAACGTCGAGCGTGTCGGCAGCGGTCGCGAGGAGGTAGCTGCCGTCCGCGCTCCATGTAAGCGAGCCGAAGGACAGGTCGGTGTCCTGCGTTAGCGCGCGTGTCCGGCCAGTTTCGAGATCGCGCAACTGCACCACGAGCCGGTCGGATTCGTAACCGGGCCGCGCCATGGCGAGATATGCGAGATAGCGCCCATCGGGCGAAGGCGCAGGCGCGGTATCGGTCGCTTCGTTGGCCGCCGTGAGTTCGACCGGCGCTGCACCCGAAAGATCGTTCCACCAGATATCGAGGTCGGTCGAGGCGGGCTCGTCCGCATCGGACTCCCGCACGACGAAATAGACACCCGATCCGTCCGGCGCCCAGGCAATGTCCTCACCCCCGCCGAAAGGCATGGTCGGCGTGTTGCCGGTTACGCCTTCGGCCGGGTCATGCCCATCGATGGGAAGCGGATCGCCGACGACCGTGCCGTCCTCCATCCCGAAGACGAAGACGCGGTTAAACACGCCGGGGCGCAGCCAGCGGTCCCAGTGGCGGTAAAGACCCGCATCGCCTTCGTAGAGCCGCCCGCTGCCAACAGCGCTTCCGCTCTCCTTGCAGCCGAACACGGCGCAATCGCGCGCGATTTCGCTCCACAGCGCGACGGCATTGCCGGCGGGCGAGAGCTTGAAGCCGTGAATATCGGTTCCCTCGATGTCGGCGACCGGCATCGGCCCTGTCACCTTGCCGCTCGGCTCTAGCACGGCCCGCCACAGCCGCGTGCGCTTTGCGCGGCTGTCGTCTGGATGTTCATCGCTCAGGAAATAGAGAAAATCGTCCGGCCCGATGGCAAGGCTGTGCGCGCTGATGCCGAAATCGAATTCGACCGGTTCGGCTCCCCGGGCCGCGAGGTCGAGCAGATAGTGCCTGCGCGAGCGCTCCAGCGTTTCGGGATCGGTGACAGTCACGGAATAGACGGCAAATCGGTCCATTGCGACGATCGGCGCGCCGAGGCGCGGCATGGTGACGAGATCGCGCGCGCTCATCGCGGGCGCCTCGACACCCGGTACGCGGCGCGCGGTTTCCTCATAATCGTCCGCGGCGACCGGGGGGCTTGCGAGAAGGGCGAAGGACGCGGCGAACACGCCGGTCAGGCTGGTGGCTCTCATGAAGGCGGCTGTTAGCGCGTCGCCCCCCGCGATTCCAGCGAAAGCCGCGCGGTCCCACGCGGCCCCTGGGATCAGCGCCGCTTGCCGGCGATCCGCGCGATTTCGGCCTGGACCATCTTTTCGACCATGCCCGGCAGGTTTTCGTCGAGCCACTGCGCGAGCATGGGGCGCAGCATTTCGCGCACCAGCCCTTCGAGGGAGGTCTCGCCCGAGCGAACGATCTGGGGGCGCGCGCCCGGTTCGGCCAGCATGGCGAGAGCGGCGAGGTTTTCCTGCATCGCGCCGCGCACGTTCTCGGCGATCAGCGGCGCATCGTCATCTTGCGCTTCGGCGGTCTCCGGCCCGTTCTCATCGGCGAAATCCATCTCGGACAGGTCGAGCACCTCATCGGTCTCTTCGAGCTGTTCCTGCGCCCGCGCTTCGGCCTTCTCGGCCTCCGCCTCGCGGCGGCGGCGCGCTTCGAGTGCATCCTCGCGATTGTCTCGCGCGATCACTTTCTTGATCGATTCCAGGATTTCCTCGACCGACGCTTCACCACTATCCGCCATTTTCGCCTCGACATTAGAGCCCCTGCGGGAGCAACCGACCGATGCGCCGATTCCCGAATCGGGACGGATCAACGCTCTCCGGACTCCAGCACGGGGCCGAATGTCGCTTCGGGAGCGGGAATGTCAACGGTTCGGGTCGATTCCGGTTCAGGTTCGGGATCGCGGTCCCAGTCCCAGATCCGGCCCCGAACGCGCTCGTAATTGAGTGTCGGGTCGTAAAGCGGCCCGCCCGTGTCGAGATTGAGGTCGCGCGCCTCGGCCTTGCCCATGGTGGCAAGCAGGGTGAAACCCGCGACATAGGCGTTGCGCCGCGCGGTTACGAGCTGGGCGCGGGCGTTGACGAGTTCCTGTTCGGCGTTGAGCACGTCGAGGATGGTGCGGTTGCCGATCGAGTTTTCCGCGCGCACCCCCTCGAGGCTCAGTTCGGCGGCTTCGACCGCGGTCTTCGAGCTTTCGATCACGGCGAGCGAGGCCTGCCAGCTGGCATAGGCGGCGCGGGTCTGCGAGATCACGTTACGTTCGGTCTGGATCACCTGTTCGAGCGCGGCATTCTCGCGAGCCCCTGCCTGACGCTGGCGCGCGGCGGGGACGCCGCCCTGGAAGAGCGGGATGGTGACGCGAACGCCGGCATTGGCGGTCGTCTCGCGCTGGACAAAATTGGCCGCGACCGGGCCGCCCAGCGTGCCGAAGAAGTCGGAATAGTCGCCGTTCGCGAACAGCGCCACGGTCGGCAGGCGACCCGATCCGGCGACCTCGGTGTCGAATCCCGCCGCCTCGGCCCGCTGGCGCGCGGCGATTAGGTCGGGATTGTTCTCCAGCGCCGTCACCACCGCCGTCCCGACATTGTCGGGCAGGTTCGGCAAGGGCGGCGGGGCCTGCAGGTTCGCGGGTGCCTGGCCGACCAGTTCGATATAGGTCTCGCGCGCGGAGACGAGATTGGCGAGCGCATTGCGAAGGTCGCCCTGCGCCAGCGCAAGGCGGCTTTCGGCCTGCGCCACGTCGGTCAGAGTGGTGTCGCCGATCTCGAACCGGTCGCGCGTCGCCTGCATCGTCACGTCGAGCACTTCGACCTGGTTCGCGGCAAGCCCGGCGAGCGCCTCGGTCCGCAGCACGTCCATGTAGGCGGCGACGGTCTGGCTGAAAAGCGCGCTTTCGGCGCCCCGCAGGTCGGCCTGTCCGGCCTCGACCCGCTCCTCGGCGGCGCGGGTCGAATTGCGGATCCGCCCGCCCTGGTAGATCGGCACCTGGAGCTGGGCATTGACGCCGAGATTGCGTTCCGGCGCCGTGAAGGCGTTGGCCGACTGGCGAATGAATTCGATATGCGTTGCGGTGACGTTGAGGTTGGGCAGGCCCTGCCCGCGCTGGATCGGCACCTCTTCATCGGTCGCGCGCTGGTTCGCCCGCGCGCCCGCCAGCGTCGGGTTGGTGTTGTAGGCCGCCGCCAGCGCCTCGCGCAGCGTGTCGGCCTGAGCCGGCGCCGCCGCCAGCCCGCCGGCGAAAGCGGCAAGGCAGGTGGCGCGCCGCAGCGCGCGCCGCAGCGGGAGGGCACGGGGGCGGTTCACGGGAAGGACCAGCCCTTCGGCTTGGCGAAAGCGGGGAGGACCGGGATGCCCAGATCCTCGAGCGGCATAAAGGCGACGCGTCCGGCGATCTTGCGGCCGGAAGCAAGCCGGGTGACGCCGCGCAGGACGAGCCCGCCGACCACGCGGCCCCCGTCGGCGACGCGCTCGGCAAGGCTGCCTGGAAGCTGCTCGATCGCGCCGTCGATGAGGACGAGCGTGAAATCGCCTTCGCCTTCGACCTTGCCCGCGGCCGCATCGGTGGGCTGCGTCACCGCGAGCGAGCCGACCAGCGGGCGCACCAGTTCGGCGAGATATCCGGTCCCGTTCTCGACCACCAGCACGCGGTCGTCCCGGCGTGCGGCGGCTTCGACCAGTAGCTTGCCGTAGAACAGCGGGGCGGCCATCGCCTCTCCATCGCCCAGCGGAATCGAGCGATCGATATAGGCGATCGGTGCCTTGTCCGCAGGGAGGAAATCCTCCCGCGGGACGTCGCGCATCCGCTCCAGCGTGGTTTCGTCGTTCACACCGCTCGTGCGCAGCTGGCTTTTGATCATGACGCGGCGCGCTTCGGTGGTATCGGCTGTGTTCATCGCGCCCGCCTTCGCCTCCTCGGCCTCAAGGGTTCCAGTATTGCTCATTTTCACTCCGAAAGCTGTATTAGGTACGCAATACAGCGCGTCAAGATGTCTCGCCCAGCCCCTAGACCGCGCCGGGCCGGGATTAAAGAGCCTTCGCGGGCGAAAGCGTTCACGCCAGGCCGGACCGACATGCAAGAGCGGTCTTGCCAGCGCCCGCCGGCGAGTGCTTAGGGGGGCCGCGAATTCGCAAGGGATCATTTTCGACTTACACAGGGATGGCTTCGATGAGTGACATGAACGGCGCGGGCGACAAGGTGCGGATCGAGACCGATTCGCTGGGCGAGGTCAGCGTCCCGGCCGACGCGCACTGGGGCGCGCAGACCCAGCGCAGCCTCGCCAATTTCGCGATCGGGACCGAGACCATGCCCGCTCCGCTGGTGAGGGCGCTGGGCATCCAGAAGCTGTCGGCAGCCCGCGCCAACATGGAACTGGGCGTGCTCGATGCGAAGCTGGGCGAGGCGATCGTGACCGCCGCGCGCGAGGTGATCGACGGCACGCTAGCGGCGCAGTTTCCGCTTTCCGTGTGGCAGACCGGCTCGGGCACGCAGTCGAACATGAACGCCAACGAGGTGATCGCGAGCCGTGCGAACGAGATCCTGACCGGCACGCATGGCGGCAAGGACCCGGTCCATCCCAATGACCATTGCAACATGGGGCAGAGCTCGAACGACACCTTTCCCACCGCCATGCACATCGCGGCGGCGTCGGAGACGATCGAACGCCTGATCCCCGCGCTGAAGCATCTCCACGGCGCGCTCGATGACAAGGCGACGGCCTTTGTCGACATCGTCAAGATCGGCCGCACCCACCTGCAGGACGCGACCCCGCTGACGCTCGGCCAGGAATTCTCCGGCTATGCCAAGCAGGTGGAATATTCGATCCTGCGGCTCGAAAACGCCCTGCCGCGCGTGCTCGAACTGGCGCAGGGCGGCACCGCGGTCGGCACCGGCATCAATTCCAAGGTGGGCTTCGCGGAAGCCTTCGCCGCCAAGGTCGCCGAGGAAACGGGCCACGATTTCGTCACCGCCGCCAACAAGTTCGAGGCATTGGCCGCGCATGATGCGCTGGTCGAACTGTCGGGCGCGCTCAATTCGGTCGCGGTCAGCCTGATGAAGATCGCCAACGACATCCGCCTGCTGGGCTCCGGCCCGCGCTGCGGCCTCGGCGAGATCGCGCTGCCCGCGAACGAGCCGGGCTCCTCGATCATGCCGGGCAAGGTCAATCCGACCCAGTGCGAGGCCCTGACCATGGTCTGTTCGCAGGTCATGGGCAATCACACCACCGTCAGCATCGCGGGATCGAACGGGCATCTCGAACTCAACGTGTTCAAGCCCGTCATGATCTACAACGTGCTGCAATCGATCCGCCTGCTGGCCGACAGCGCCAACAGCTTCACCGACAATTGCGTCAGCGGGATCGAGGCGAACGAGGACCGCATCGCCAAGCTGCTCAATGAAAGCCTGATGCTGGTCACCGCGTTGAACCCGCATATCGGATACGACAACGCGGCCCGGATCGCGAAGAAGGCCCATGCGGACGGGACGACCCTCAAGGAGGCCGGGCTTGAGCTTGGCCTCTTGACCGAAGACCAGTTCGCCGAGTGGATCGTGCCGGCCGACATGATCAAGCCGCGCGCCTGACCCGGCGGGGTGGACGAAAGCGAAAGGAGGGGCCGGTGACGGACCTCTCCTTCCTTGCTCCCACATGAACGGCTTTCGACCAATGCGCGATCCTGTCCGACGACCGAGCGCGCGGGCAATGGCGCATGTCCGCCCGCGTCGCTATGTCGCAGGAAAGCCATGGCCTCTTTCCTGAACCCCGTCGGCGCCGAAAACGCCCCCAAGACCCCCGCCCGCAAGGAGCCGGTGAGCGTGCCCTTCCGCACGGTCCTCGTCTCGATGATCGTGCTGTGGGCGACCTATTTCGTGCTCATCACCGCGCGCAGCCTGGTGATGGATTTCGGGCTGCAGTTCGAAATGGCCTGGCGCCGCCTGATCGTCACCGCGCTCGGCATCGGCTTCACGGTGGTTCTGTGGTTCGTGCTGCGCCTGTTCGACCAGCGCGCGCTGTGGGTGAAGATATCCGCCGCGCTCGTCTTCGCGTTTCCGGTGGCGATCGCGATCGGGCATGTGAACCAGTTGCTGTTCGAGGATATCCAGGCCGCGCAGGAAGCCGAATATGCGCGCAAGAACAACATCAACCTGCGGCGCGACGAGGCGGGAAATCTCCTCGTCGACGTGCCCGTCCGGCGCATCAGCCCGGCCGATCCCGGCCAGGAGCAGGGTGAGGAAGTCGTCGAATCCGAAAGCGTCATCATCGCTCCGGCCGAGACGAGCGCGGATTTCTGGCGCAAGCTGCTCGACATCGCGCTGGGGCGCTATTTCCTGCTGCTCGCCTGGGCCTCGACCTATTTCGCCCTGCTTGCCGGATTCCAGGCGCGTGCGGCCGAGCGGCGCGAACAACAGTTCAGGAACGCGGCCAAGGCCGCCGAACTGCGCAGCCTGCGCTACCAGGTTAACCCGCATTTCCTGTTCAACACGCTGAATTCGCTGTCCGCCCTGGTGATGACGGGCAAGCCCGACCGGGCCGAACGGATGATCCAGACGATCAGTCGTTTCTATCGCCATTCCCTCGCCGATGAGCCGACCAGCGACGTGCCGCTCAAGGACGAATTCGATCTCCAGCAGCTTTATCTCGACATCGAGGCGGTGCGCTTTCCCGAACGGCTGGTCTGCGTCTTTGACCTGCCCGAAGACCTCGCCGAAGCGCGCGTTCCGGGCATGATCCTGCAGCCGCTGGTTGAGAATTCGGTCAAGTATGCCGTCTCCGCCGTTTCGCGAAAGGTCACGATCACGGTCGCCGCGCGCGAGGAATTCGACCGGCTGGTGATTACCGTGAGCGATGACGGGCCGGGCGTTCCCGATGAAATGCTGCACGGTTTCGGCATCGGGCTCGCCAATGTGCGCGACCGGCTCGAAGCGCGCTTCGGGCCCGATATCGGCTTTTCATCGGCCCCGGTTCCGGGGGGATATCGTACCGAGATCCGAATCCCCCTCTCCCGCCCCGCTTCCGCGCGGGCGCGCCGCAAGGTATGAGAAGCCGGGAGACCAGCATGTCCGAGAGTGATTCCGAGAACAACGCGCTCAGAACCCTGATCGTCGATGACGAGCCGCTCGCGGTCGAGCGAATCCAGGTGATCTGCGCCGAAATCTCCGCGATCCGCGTCGTTGGCACAGCAAGCGATGGCGCTGCCGCCCTGCGGCTTGCCGAGAAGCTGACCCCCGACCTGGTCCTGCTCGACATGACCATGCCCGAACTCGACGGGCTCGGCGTCGCGCGCAAATTCGCTGAGAGCGACAGCCCGCCTGCGGTCATCTTCGTCACCGCGCACGATCATTTCGCGGTCGAGGCATTCGATCTCGAGGCGATCGACTACGTGCTCAAGCCCGTCGCCGCCGACCGGCTCGAACGCGCGATCGACCGCGCCGTCGCGCGCCGCGCCGAACAGGGCGGGGGCCGGAACAGGCAGGCCAGCCAGTGGCTCGAGGAATTGTGGGTCCCGCACCGTTCGGAATTGCTCCGGATCGATGTCGAGGAAGTCCATCGGATCGATGCCGAACGCGATTACGTCCGGCTTCATGTCGGCGACCCGGTCGAGGACGGCGAGGCGTCGCGCTCCTACCTGCTGCTGCAGACGATCGCCGGACTGGAAGCGCGGCTCGATCCTGACAAGTTCATCCGCATCCACCGCTCGACCATCCTCAAGCGCGAAAATATCCGCGGGCTGCGCCATGACGGGCTCGGCGTGTGGTCGGCCGAATTGCTCAGCGGCGAAGCGCTCAGGATCGGGCGGACCTATCTGTCCAAGGTCAAGGCGATGGCGGGGCGCTGAGCGCGCTGCCGGCGCGGGCGGGTCTGCGGCGGACCCTATCGTTCAGACCACGCACAAGAAACGGCCCGAACCCCAGGGACTGGAAGGGTTCGGGCCGCCAGGTGCTGTCCCGCATGATGGCGCGGGGCAGGTCGTGTGCGCCGGTCAGCCGCCGCGGCGCTGCTTTTCGACATAAGCCGCGACCTGCTGCTTGGCGCTGGCCTTGGCCTTTTCGTAGCAATCCGTGGCAGCCTGCGACTGGATCCGGGTCCCGGTGCGCTTGCGGTCGAACTGGCACACGTCGCGCGCGGCGCGTTCGATCCGCCGGTCGAGCATTTCCTGCCCTTCGGGGGTGTCGAGATCGATCCCGGCGAGGCTCACATTCATCGTGTTGCGCTCGGCGGGGCCAGCGGCGAGCGCCGGGCTGGCGGTGAAGGCGAGGCCGATGGCGGCGGCGGTGATGGCGAAAGTCTTCATGGCAATTCTCCTCATGGCAGGGCCGGCCGGGGGTTGGGGGAGCTCCTTGGGGCTGGAGCCTTCGGGGTTCGCCGTGCCCTGCTGTCTTAGGGTGGTAAGGCAGCGCGCCGAGTCGCTCCATCGCGTCTCGACGAAAACGCCCGTAATCGTCGATGGAAGGCCTTTGCCCCCGACCAATGCTGAGGCGGCCACGACAAATGGCACTTTCCAGCCGACCGGCGTCTGCGCCATAAGCGGCCCATGTGGTTCGGCATCCTCGTCATCTTCTGCCTCGGAATCGGCAATTTCGCGCTCCATCGCGCAGTGCTCGAAAGCGGGCACCCGCTGATCGGGCAGATCCCGCGCCAGGTCGGCTGGCTCGGGCGGAGGCTCACCCTTGTCGCCGAATTCACGGTCCTGCTCGTGGCGATGCTGCTGACGGCGAATGGCTGGCCTGCGCTCGCCTGGGCCTATGGCGCCTACAGCGCCCTCAATGGCCTTGCCGCGTGGCTGATCCTGACCGGCCGGGTGTGAGGGTCCAGGCCGGTTGCATCGCGCCTGCCGCAGCGGCCATGACGGGGAAGCCATGACGACGACGCTCTTCCATGTCAGCGACATCCATTTCGGGGCAGAGAACCGAGCCGCGCTCGCCGCGGTGGAGGAGGCTGTCGCGCGTGAGCATCCGGACGCGCTGGTCTGCACCGGGGACCTCACCCAGCGCGCCAAGCACCGAGAATACGAAGCCGCCGCGCGCTGGTTCGCCTCGTTCGACCTTCCGGTTCTCGTCGATCCGGGCAATCACGACATGCCCTATTACAACCTGTGGGAGCGTTTCACCGATCCGTTGCGGCGCTATCACCGTCTGCGTGCCGCGCTGGGCAAACCGTTCGCTTCGAGCGATGTCGTGCTCGTCCCGCTCAATACGACTGTCCGCGCGCAGCGGCGTTTTCCATGGTCCGACGGGGTGGTGACCCGCCGGGCGCTGGCCGAGACACTGGCGGCGCTGGCCGAACTGGAAGGCGATCCGCGCACCGTCATCGTGACCGCGCATCACCCGCTGCTCGGTCCCCGCGACAGGGGGCGCAATCCGACGATCGGAGGGGATGCGGCCTTTGCCGCGCTTGCCCGGGCGGGGGCGCATGCCGTGATGTCGGGCCATGTCCACGTGCCTTTTGACGAAGTCCGCGAGCGCGCCGGAAGGCCGATGCGCATGATCGGCGCCGGCACGCTTTCGACCCGCCTGCGCGACGGGGCGCCGCCCTCCTGGCGCGTGCTGCGATGCGAGCGCGGCGGACGGATCGAGAGCGAGCTGCGCGTGCTCGCCGGTTCCGCCGATGCCGAATGCAGTGGAGCGTTCGCCGGGTGACGGCTCCGGACGGCCCTTAACCTTTCCCGTCAGACCTGCGTTAAGGAATTCTTGGGCAAATTCGGAAAGTCGGCGGTGATGCTGCGGGTTCTCGCCCGCGAGTCCATCGCCGCCTGGATGTGCAACCGATACCCGTTCATATCGCGGGGGGACGATGGTCATGTTGAAGGCAGTGGTCTTTGGCGCAATCATCACGGGATGCTTGGCGCTTGTCATCGGCTCGCAGGGCTCCACCGGCGGCCGGCTTGCGGTCGAAGCGGTCCAACTGGGCGGCTACCGCATGTTCTGGTCGTGGCCGCTCTTCTTTTCGGGCAGCGGGCTCGCCTGGGGACTCATACTGCTCCAGCGCTGAACGTTCCGGATCCCGAAAACGGGAAAGGGCGGCTCCCCACCGGGAAGCCGCCCTTTCGCATGACGATCCTTGAGCAGCGGATCAGCGCTTCGAGAACTGGAAGCTCCGGCGCGCCTTGGCCTTGCCGTACTTCTTGCGCTCGACCACGCGGCTGTCGCGGGTGAGGAAGCCGGCCGACTTGACGATGGCGCGCAGCGCCGGCTCGTACTTGGTCAGCGCCTGGCTGATGCCGTGCTTCACCGCACCGGCCTGGCCCGAAAGACCGCCGCCGCGCACGGTGGCGACGACGTCGTACTGGCCGTCGCGGTCGGTGATCGCGAAAGGCTGGTTGATGATGAGGCGCAGCGTCGGACGCGCGAAGTAAGCTTCCTGGTCCTTGCCGTTGACGGTGACCTTGCCGGTGCCCGGCTTGACCCAGACGCGGGCGACCGCGTCCTTGCGGCGTCCGGTGGCATAGGCCCGGCCCTGCGCGTCAAGTTCCTGTTCGCGCAGCGGCGCGGCCGGCTGGACCGACCCGTTCTGGGCGATCTCGGCGGCATCGCCTTCGGGCGCGTCGCCCGCGATGTCCTTGATCTCCGACAGGTCGGAGACGGTGTTCTTCGAGCCCGATTCTTCCTGAGCCATTATCCGGTGACCTTGTTCTTGCGGTTCATGGAAGCGACGTCGAGCACCTGCGGGTTCTGCCCGGCATGGGGATGCTCGGTGCCGGCATAGAGATGCAGCGCCTTCATCTGCTGGCGGCCGAGGGGGCCGCGCGGGATCATGCGTTCGACCGCCTTTTCAAGCACGCGCTCCGGGAAACGGCCTTCGAGCACCTTGGCCGGGCTCGTTTCCTTGATGCCGCCGGGATAGCCGGTGTGCTTGTAGTACCGCTTGTCCTGCGTCTTGCGGCCGGTGAACTTCACCTTGTCGACATTGATGACGACCACGTGATCGCCGCAATCGACGTGCGGAGTGAAGCTCGGCTTGTTCTTGCCGCGCAGGATCTTGGCGATGATCGAGGCGAGGCGGCCCACGACGAGGTCCTCGGCGTCGATCAGGTGCCAGTTCTTTTCGACCTCGGCCGGTTTGATCGACCGGGTCTGCTTGCTGAGCGCCTTCATGGCTGTTGTCCTTGGTATTTTCCGGTGTGATTGTATTTTCCGGTGTGGTGCCGCTGGCGCCGGGTGAGGTCCGTTCGAATCGATCCGGGCCGATCCCCTGCCAAGCGACGAGCGAGCGCGCATTTGTCGCTTTGCCCCCTTCAAGTCAAGCGAAACCGGGCCTTCCGGCGGAGGTAAAATGATACCGCAGGCCCCGGAGTGGGTCTCAGAGGCGGGATTCAGGCGGGCACCATTCGCCAGCTTTCACGGGCGCGCCGTTCGTCTTCGCCGACCCGCGTGACGATTTCCCGCACCGCTTCGCCCAGCCATGCGCAGCCCGGTGCGCGCGGGGCCAGATAAACCACCTCGAACCGCCCCTCGACGCCGCCGGGGAGTTCCACCCGTTCGCTGCGCCTGACCGGCTCTCCGCGGGGGAAGAAAAGGTCGCCCGGCAATTGGTCGAGCAGCGCCCCATCGGCCAGCTGAAGTTCGGCGAGGAACGCACGGTACCGCGCGGCGTCGCGAACAGGCAGGCCCTTCTCGGCGATCAGGCGCTCGGCTTCGCGCGTGGCGGCGGCGGGATCCTGCTGCTGGAATGTCTCACCCGAGGTGACGCTCATCCCCTGTTCGGACAGCAGAATCGGCCCCATTCCCGCGGTTGAGAGCTCTTCCTTGATCGCGGCGATGGCGGAAAGGCTTTCAGGCGCATCGACCCTGGCCGAAAGCTGGCGCCCGGTCACCGCGACACCCGGGCCGCTCCGGACGAATCGCACCTCCCACAGGCGCGTCACGGCCAGCCGCGCTTCGCCCGCAAGGTCGCGTTCGATCCCGCGGGTGAGGCGCATCGGACGATCGGGAATGGCAAGCTCGCCGTCCGCCGCGAACAAGTGCGGGGCGGCAAACGCGAGGCCGCTCAGCCCGCAGAACGCGGCCAGCCCGCCTCGCAGCATTTCGCCCCGACCGGTCCTTGTCATGCCCCCGTCTAACGCCCCTCTCGTCCAGCGCGGAAGTTCAGGCGTAGGCGACAGTCGCGCCCAGCCACTCCAGCGTCGCCGGATGACCTGCATCGCAATGCCACCCGATGATGGCGGGTGTATCATAGGGGTGGAGTTCGCCCAAACGCTCGATCAGCGCAGCGAGCGCGGCGGAGGTGGTCTTGAACAGCGCGCCGACCTCTTCCTCGCTTGTGCGGCGGCCGTCCCATTCGAATACGGATTCGACGGGTGCGAGAATGTTGGCGCAGGCGATCAGCCTTTCGGCCAGCAGGGTCCCCGCGATCTCGCGCGCGCTGTCGCGGTCGGGGAAGGGGGCATAGGCGAGCGCGGCGGTCATTTCGTCGCGGGGAGCCGGGCCTGCCGCCGCGCGATCCCGTCGGCATGTATCGCCCACACGATCGCGGCGACCGTCAGCGCGCCGACGAGCTGGTGCGCCGAGGCGACCCAGAGAGAAACTTCGGTCATCACCGTCGCGATGCCCAGCAGCACCATCGTCCCGAACGCCGCATGCACCGCGATCGAAGCGCGGCGGTCGGCCCTGCGCACCCGCCGCGCGAGCCACACCAGAGCGGCGACCGCGACCCAGGCCCACCAGCGGTGCAGCCATTGAAGGAGATAGGGATCGTGAGTGAGCGTCCACAGCACGCCCGACGACCAGTCGAATGCGGGCACAAGCCGACCGTTCATGAGCGGCCAGTCATAGGCCGCATGACCGGCATTGAGCCCCGCCACCCACGCGCCGAGCAGCAATTGCACGAACAGCACCAGGGCGACGAGCGCCGAACCTTTCGTCAGCGGCGCGGGCCGTTCGGCGGGATCGCGCGCCAGCCGCCGCATGTCGAGCGCGGTCCACACCAGCCCCGCAAGCAGCGCGAGCGCGGTCAGGAGGTGGAGCGACAGGCGGAAATGGCTCACATCGGTCATGTCGCCGGTCAGCCCAGACTGCACCATCAGCCAGCCGAACAGCCCCTGAAGGCCGCCCAGTGCGAGCAGCCCGACGAGGCGCGGCTTGAACCCCTGCGGGATCGCGCCCCTGATCCAGAACCACGCCAGTCCCAGCGCATAGACCACACCGACCGCCCGCGCGAGCAGGCGGTGGAACCATTCCCAGAAGAAGATGAACTTGAAATCGCCAAGGCTCATTCCGCCGAGGCTGGCCTCCAGCCGGTATTCGGGGGTGGCGCGATATTTTGCGAATTCCGCCTCCCATTGCGCTTCGGTCAGCGGTGGCAGAACGCCCGAGGCGACGTTCCATTCGGTGATCGACAGCCCGCTTTCGGTCAGTCGGGTGATTCCCCCAACGACCACGATGCACACGACGAGGAAGGCCGTCGCCTGCAGCCAGCGCGCGATGGCGGCCGGGCGGGCGCCGGTTTGCGGCGCCGTTCGAGCGAGTTCGGAAGAAGATGCAAGCGTCGCCATCATCGCGCGCGTAAATGTGCCGCGGCGGCGCAATGTGCAAGACCGTTTGCCGCAAGGCCTGGTGCGCGGCCCGCAAAGGGAAACCTAAACCCTTGCGTAATGTTACCCTGTCACATATCTGCACGGCCGACCAAATGACACGCAATGCATCCTCCGCGACTCGGGTTTCTCCCCGTTCGACGCTCCGCCGCCGGCTCGACCAGTTCGGGATCGGACTGGCCGGGCTTTGCATGGTGCATTGCATCGCGACGCTGATGATTGTCTCGGCGCTGGGGATCGGCGGGCATTTCCTGCTCGAACCGGCGATTCACCGGGTCGGGCTCGTGCTTGCGCTGGTGGTCGCGGCGGTCGCGATCGGCTGGGGCGCGATCCGTCATCGCCGCGCCGCACCCTTCGTCACCGCGATGACGGGCCTTTCCTTCATGGGCGGCGCGCTTGCCGTGCCGCATGGTCAGGACGAGATCGTGCTCACCCTGATCGGCGTCACGCTGGTTTCGGCGGGCCACGTCATGAACCTGCGCGCCGCGCGCTGAAGCGCTCCGCCAACAGGCAAAAGCGCAGTTGCGCTTGGCTCCATCTCGCCTATCTCGGCAGCCATGACCGAGACGACCCTTTCCAAGACCATCACCCTCAATGGCGAGCCGCGCCGCACGGCCGCCGCGACCATCGCCGATCTCGTGCGCGAACTGGACCTCGCCCCTGAAAAGGTCGCGGTCGAGCGCAACGGCGAGATCGTCCCGCGCTCGACGCTGGGCGAAGCGGCGCTGGGCGACGGCGATACGCTGGAAATCGTCCATTTCGTAGGCGGCGGGGACCACCAGGGTGCAGGCGCGGCGGACACGTGGTCCGTGGCCGGACGCACCTTCACCTCGCGCCTGATCGTGGGGACGGGCAAGTACAAGGATTTCGAACAGAACGCCGCCGCCGTTGAGGTGAGCGGGGCCGAGATCGTCACGGTCGCGGTGCGCCGGATCAATGTCACCGATCCCAAGGCGCCGATGCTGACCGATTTCATCGACCCCAAGAAAATCACCTACCTGCCCAACACGGCGGGCTGCTTCACCGCCGAGGACGCGATCCGCACGCTGCGCCTGGCGCGAGAGGCGGGCGGCTGGGATCTCGTCAAGCTGGAGGTGCTGGGAGAGGCAAAGACGCTCTATCCCGACATGCGCGAGACGCTGAAGGCGACCGAGGTTCTGGCGAAGGAAGGCTTCGCGCCCATGGTCTATTGCGTCGATGATCCGATCGCAGCGAAGCAGCTGGAAGACGCGGGCGCGGTCGCGATCATGCCGCTGGGCGCGCCGATCGGGTCGGGGCTCGGCATCCAGAACCAGGTGACGATCCGCCTGATCGTCGAGGGCGCGAGCGTGCCGGTGCTGGTCGATGCGGGCGTCGGCACGGCTTCGGATGCGGCGGTCGGCATGGAACTGGGCTGCGACGGCATCCTGATGAACACCGCCATCGCCGAGGCGAAGGATCCGATCCGCATGGCCCGCGCGATGAAGCTCGCGGTCGAAGCGGGGCGCGAGGCCTATCTCGCCGGGCGCATGGGGCGGCGGCGCTATGCCGATCCGTCGAGCCCGCTCGCCGGGCTGATCTGACCCGAAATCCGACCCCAAGGAGTCTCTTGCCATGCCCGACCCCGTCATCACGCTCGAGGAGACCGGCAGCAAGGGCCGTTACGTCCTGCGCCCCGAAGGCGAGAGCGAGGAAGCCGAACTGACCTTCTCGCGTGCGTCGGACACCCTCGTTATTGTCGACCATACCGGCGTGCCAGATGCTTTTCGCGGGCGCGGCTAGGGCAAGCTTCTTGCCGAGCGGGTGGTCGGGGATGCCCGGGCCAAGGGCTTTCGGATCGTGCCGCTGTGCCCCTTTTTCAAAGCTCAGGCCCAGCGCCCTCCGGACTGGGCCGACGTCGTCAACCTGTGACAGCCGGCAGGGTCGCGCCGCAGGGCTAACGCATAATTAACCACGATGCGCGACTGTCTTCCTCACCAGCGTGGGAGACAGAAACCCGTGACACTTGCCAGCACCTCCACCCTCGCCATCAGCGAGATGCGCGAATTCGCGGGGTTCGAACCCGGCGAGCAGGCCTTCATCAAGCGCAGCCTCGATGTCGGGCTCGCCCGATGCGATGCCTTTCGCCTGTGGGGCACGAGCGAGGCCGAGCGCATCGCGATCCGGCGGCAATATGTCGCGTATCAGGACCTCAAGCCCCTGCGTGCGATGATCCCTCCCGGCGGCGCGCCGGGGGAGATCGAGCGCTTCATCGGCAAGCTGGTGCGGATCGCCGCCTTCGATCTGGCGCAGGACCGGATCGCGAGCTTTTCCGCCTTTCGTTTCCTTTATGAACGCCTGATCGGGCCCGAAATCCGGCCATTTCTGCCGTCCGCCTTCTGCGCGGCCGCGGCGCTGCCGCAGATCCAGCCCGAACGACGCAAGATCCTGCTGCAATCGCTTTCCGAAGCCGCCGCCACGGCGCCCGGCTGGTCGAAGGCGAGCCCGCGTTTCTTCCCCGAACATGTCGGAGAAGCCGAAGCGGGTTGAACCGGCGTTCCCCGGCAGGGATACTCGCGCGCGAGTGTGGGAGGCATTCCAACCGAAAGGGACAGTCATGGCCGACCGCATTCTCGTCTTCTACGGATCCTATCGCCGCGACCGCGCGGGCATCCGCCTTGCCGACTACATCGTCAACGGGCTCGCCGAACGCGGGGTCGATGTCGAACTGATCGACGCGCAGGCGGTTGGCCTGCCCATGCTCGACCGGATGTACAAGGAATACGATGCCGGCGAAGCGCCCCTCGCGCTCGAAGCGCTCGCGGGCAAGATCAAGGCCGCGGACGCTTTCGTTTTCGTCACCGGAGAATACAATTGGAGCGTGCAGCCGGGGCTCAAGAACCTCACCGACCATTTCCTCGAGGAATGGTTCTGGCGCCCCGCCGCCATCGCGAGCTATTCCGCCGGACGGACCGCGGGCGTGCGCTCGGCGCTGGCATGGCGCGGCATTCTCGGCGAGATGGGCATGGTGGTGATCTCCAGCGGCCTGTCGGTGAGCGCGATCACCGACACGCTCGACGAGGACGCGAACCCGACCGGCAAGGGCGGCGAATCGCTCGACAGGCAATTCCCGCGTTTTGCCGACGATCTTGCGTGGTGGACCGAAGCGGCGCGCTCGCAACGGGCGAAGGCCGATCCGCCGTTCTGACGACGCCAACCGGGCGCGCCCCGAAGGCAGTGCTCAGTCGCCCGTGCCCAGCGCCCTGTCGGCGAGGATCGTGTCCATGTATTCTGCAACTTTCACGATCTTGCCGTCCCGCATCGTGAAGACGAAGCAATAATCGTTGTCGTAGCGATCGCCTTCATGCGTGACGGCATCGCCCTTCGCCTGAACGGCGACATGGTCACCATCGGCGATGATCAGCTGTGGGGTGGTCAGATAGGGCCCTGCGAAGCGCGCGAAGAGCGGGCCGACGAGATCGCGCGTCACGGCTTCGAGGCCTTGGGCATGTTTCGACCATGCGCTCGAACCCATCACCCGCCATTCGATCGTTTCGTCGAACAGCGGCATGAAATCGGTCGGATCGCCCTCGGCGAGGCCGTCGAAAGCCTTTGCGATGAGTGCGCGGTTTGTCTCGGTCGGCTTGTCCATGGTTCCCCCTCTCGTCGGTTACGTCACCCCTTGTACATTCCGTCGATCCGGTCCTGATACCGTTCGCGGATCTTGTGACGCCTGATCTTCATGCTCGGCGTCATTTCCTCGTTCTCGATCGCGAAGGCCTCGTCCGCGAATTCGAACTTCCTCACCTTCTCGATCACCGAAAGATCGGCATTGGTCCGGTCGACCGCCTCGCGCACGGTCTTACGAAAGGCGGGGAGGTCCTGCAGCGCCTTAATGTCAAACTTCTCGTCATTGGCGCGCGCCCATTCCAGCGCCCATTCGGCATCGGGAACGATCAGGCCGACGACATAGGGTCGTTTGTCCCCGCTCACCATCGCCTGCGCGATCTCAGGCTGGAGCGTCAGCATCCCTTCGATCTTCTGCGGCGCGACGTTGTCGCCCTTGTCGTTGACGATGAGGTCCTTCTTGCGGTCGGTGATCCGGATCCGGCCCTTTTCGTCGATCTCGCCGATATCGCCGGTGTGGAGCCACGGGCCGCTATCGGGGTCCGCCGGGTCGGGCTTGATCGTGCGCGCGGTTTCGGCGGCGTTCTGCCAGTAGCCGTGCATGACGAGCTCGCCCCGGCACAGGATTTCGCCGTCTTCCGCAATGCGCACCTCGACCCCGCGCAGGGGCGGGCCGACCGTGTCCATCTTCAATCCGACCTTGGGCCGGTTGCAGGCGATCACCGGCCCCGCTTCGGTCTGGCCATAGCCCTGCAGCATGGTGAGGCCCATCGCCTCGAAGAAATTGCCGACTTCGGGGTTGAGCGGCGCCCCGCCCGAAACCATCGCCTTGATCCGTCCGCCGAATTTCTCGCGAATCTTGGGGCGCAGGGTTCTCTCCACCAGGAAATCGAGCGGTCGGTCGCGCAGGCGTTTCCTTCCTTCCTTCGAATGGTCGGCGATGCGCATCGCCGCATCCATCATGAAATTGGCGACTTTCCCCTGCTTTTCGACCTGCTTCATGATGCGGCTGCGCAGGACTTCGAACAGGCGCGGGACGACGACCATGATGGTGGGCCGGGTCTCCTCGATGTTCGAGGCGAGCTTTTCGAGGCCTTCGGAATAGAAGATCTCCGCCCCCACCCCGATCGGGAGATATTGCCCGCCGGTGTGCTCATAGGCGTGGGAAAGCGGGAGGAACGAAAGGAAGCGTTCGTCGGTGATGCCGAAATCCTCGATCAGCACTTCGGCCGCGCCCGCCACATTGCACAGGATCGCGCCGTGATGCTGCATCACCCCGCGCGGCGCGCCGCCGGTGCCGCTCGTATAGATGAAGCAGGCCGTGTCCTCGCGCTTGATCGCGGCGATCCGCGCCTCGACCGCCAGCCGGGCGGCGGCGGCATCGCCTTGCGCCATGCTGTCCCAGTCGTGGTAGTCGAAGCTGCCTGCCTGCTGGCGGCGCAGGTTCTCCATTCCGATGACATGCTCGATCATGCCGGTCTGGCCGATCGCGCCGACCAGCGGGCCCAGCAGTTTCTCGTTCGAGACGATCACGCCCCTCGCGCAGGAATTGTCGAGGATGTGCGCGTGATCGCGGCGGGTATTGGTCGTGTAGGTCGGCACGGTGATGCAGCCTGCTGCCATGATCGCAAGATCGGCTATGCACCATTCGGGCCGGTTCTCCGAGACGAGCGCGACCTTGTCGCCATCTCCGAGGCCAATCCGGCGCAGGCTTTCTGCGAGCAGGCACACCCGCTTCGCGACCTCGCGCCACGTCAGCGTGCGCCATTCGCCCTCGATCTTCGCGCCGAGAAAGGGAGCATCGCCCTTTTCATCGGCGCGCTTCAGGAACAGCTCGACGAGATTGTTCGCGTTGTCGATGTCCTTGAGCAGCGGGTCGTCGGACGGTTTGCTCACGGTCTTCGAGGCGGAAGCCGACGGGTTCGTGGCGTGCACTTGGCTGAGCTCCTCATCCCCTGGTGGGGATTGTATAATCGGACCGCGCAGGGCCCCGTTTCTCCGGAGAATTAGGGACAGATTGCCGTAGCGGCAAGCTTGGCGCGGGCGGGACGGCGCTTCATTCGTAGCCCAGCTTCGGTTCGATCCGCGGATCGCGCGCGCTTTCCCAGCCATCGCCCGTGCGGCGCAGCGCATTGGCCTTAAGCGAGGGCGCAAAACTGCGGATCTGTTCGTGGCCCAGCGCTTTCAGCTGCTCTGTCATGCCGGTGAGCACGCTGTCCTCCTCGATGATGACGGTCGAGCCGAACGCCATGATGAGCGGCAGGCCGAGCGCTTCGGACGCGCTCATGCCGAAATCGACCACGCCGACGATCGAGCGCGAGACCTGCACCGGGATGGTCGGTCCGCCCGCCGCGCCGATGACGAGGACGATGTCCCCGTCGGCGTCATAGAGAACCGTCGGCGCCATGGACGAACGCGGCCGCTTACCCCCCTCGACCCGGTTGGCGATGGGGACGCCGTCCTTTTTGGGGGTGAGGCTGAAATCCGTCAGTTCGTTGTTGAGATAGAAGCCGCCATGGAACAGGCCCGATCCGAACGCGCCCTCGATCGTGGACGTGTAGCTCACCGCATTGCCCTCGCCGTCGGCCACCGCGAAGTGCGAGGTGCCGTTTTCGGCCGGTTCGTCCCCGTCGGCGCGGGCCATAGGGGCGCCCGGCGGAGTGCCCGGCTCCGCGGCCTTTAGCGCGCCTGCCGGATCGATCAGGGCCGAACGGCGTGCGAGATAGGCGGGATCGAGCAGTCCCTCGACCGGCACCTCCACGAAATCGCTGTCGGCGACATAGACTTCGCGGTCGGCATAGGCGAGCCGCTGGGATTCGAGAAAGAGATGCCAGAAGGTGACGCTCTGCGGGCCGAGCCGCGCAAGATCGAACCGTTCGAGCTGGGCGAGGATCTGCGCTACCGCGATCCCCCCCGATGACGGCGGGCCCATCCCGCATACGCGGTAGGCGCGATAGGGCGTGCAGACCGCCTCGCGTTCCTTCGCCGAATAGGAGGTGATGTCGTCGGCGCTCATCCTGCCGTCCTGCGGCGTTTCCTGCGCGACATGGGCGGCCAGCGCATCGGCCCGCGTGCGATAGAACGCGGCCGCGCCGCTTTCGGCAATCGCCTCGAGCGTGTCGGCTAGCTCGGGCACGGTGATCCGGGTGCCGACAGGCAACGGTTCGCCGTCGGCGCCGAAGAACACCGCCCGCGCCGCGGCGTCGCGGTCGGCGCGGCCCTCGGCCTCGTCCAGCGATCCGTTGAGGCGCCGGTTCATCACGAAGCCTTCGCGAGCGAGCGCGATGGCGGGCTCGAACAGGTCGCGCCACGGCAGCCTGCCATGTTCGGCATGGGCGCCCGCGGCGAGCGCGAGATTGCCCGGAACGCCCACGCTCAGGCCTGAGGTCACGCGGCTTTCGCGCGGGAGCGGCTTGCCGTCCTCGTCGAGGAAACGGGTCGGGGTCGCGGCCGCCGGGGCGGTTTCGCGTCCGTCGAAGGTCGTAACCCCATCTTCGCCCGCATGCACCATGAAGCCGCCTCCGCCGATGCCGGAGCTCTGCGGTTCGACCACGGTCAGCGCCAGCATCACCGCGATCGCGGCATCGGTGGCCGAGCCGCCTTTGGCGAGGATCGCTTCGCCCGCCGCCTGGGCGCGCGGATCGGCGGCGCTGACCGCGCCGCGCGCGGCTTGTGCCGCGGGAGCGGCAGGGGCGGTGTCGGGAGCCTCGAGAGTGGCGCATCCGCCCAGGGCAAGTGCTAGGGCTGGGCCAAGGACGAGTGGCGCGAGACGCTTGAGAAGATCGTTCATGGAGCGGTTCGCTATTCGCTTCCCACCGCCTCTGCAATGCTTGCAAAGCCGTCGCGGCGCATCAGCTTCTCGAGGCCCTTCGCGATCCGCCCGCCGAGGCCGGGCCCTTCGAACACCATTGCCGAATAGAGCTGGACGAGGCTGGCGCCCGCGCGGATGCGTTCCCAGGCGTGTTCGGCACTGGCGATTCCGCCGACCCCGACCAGCGGGATTTCGCCGCCCGTCGCCTGCCGGAATTCGCGCAGCCGCCTTAGCGCCAGCGCGCGAAGCGGCGCGCCCGACAGCCCGCCGGTCTCGCCCCGGTGATGCGAGGCGAGATCGGGCCGCGATACGGTGGTGTTCGAAACGATCAGCGCGCCCAGCCGCTTGTCGAGAGCGATTCGCGCGATCGCATCGACGTCCGCCGGGGTGAGATCGGGCGCGACCTTGAGGAAGATCGGCGGGAGCGCCGCGCCCGCGGCCGCTTCGTCGCGCGCGGCGATCACGGCGTCGAGCAGGGCGGCGAGCGCCCCCTCGTCCTGCAATGCGCGCAGGCCGGGCGTGTTGGGGCTCGACACGTTGACCGCGAGATAGGAGGCGAAAGGCGTGACGAGGCCCGCCATGGTGGCGTAATCGGCGATCCGGTCGGCAGCGTCCTTGTTCGCGCCGATATTGATCCCGACAATGCCCGGCCTGCTGCCGCGCGCCGCGAGCCGGTCAAGCGCCGCATCGGCACCCGCATTGTTGAAGCCCATCCGGTTGATGACCGCTTCGTCCTCGACCAGGCGGAACAGGCGCGGTCGCGGATTGCCCGCCTGCGGGAGCGGTGTGATCGAGCCGACCTCGGTGAAGCCGAAGCCGAGGCCTAGCAGCGAGTCTGGCACTTCGGCGTCCTTGTCGAAGCCTGCCGCGACCCCGACTGGATTCGGGAAGGTCAATCCCGCCACTTCGCTCGCCAGCGGTCCCGCACGGGCGGGAGCACGCGCCGGCATCGCCCTGAGCGCGCGAATCGCGAGCCGATGCGCCTGCTCGGGATCGAGCGCGAAGATCGCTGGCTTGAGAAGGTCGAACAGCATGTCGGCCGATCGCCTATGCCAGATCGCGCGGACCTGTCGAGAGCGCGGCCCGTGCGCAGTCCGATTCGCACCGGCAGGCCGTGGAGAAAATCCCGCCCCGTGAGCCCAAGAATTCAACATAAGTGGTGCACTTCGGGCAAATGGCAGCACGAGTTTGTCGTTTGCATACAATTATCGCCCGGCGCTTGTCTCTATACACCTTCGTGCGACCCGAAGGGCTCGGAGCAGCAATGCGAAGAGTTCCTCAACTCAGATGGGCGGCTCCTTAACCGGGGCCGCCCTTTTTTCGCCGTTTTGCAATAATCTGCGCTTTCGCTATGTCCCACCACCGACAGCCGGACACCGCCCTCGGGGCGCTGCCGTCCGGGCATAGGGAAAGGGACTTCATGCTTCGCACTTCGCTTCTCGCCGCCTCCGCCATCGCACTTGCCTCGGCAGGCGCCCCCGTGCTTGCACAGGACGCCGCCTCCGGTGGCACCCCCGTCAGCGCGACGGCTGCGGACGACGCCTGGACGGCGATCGCCGATGCCGAGACGATCGGCGACCTGTTCGAAGCCTATGACGAAGCTCAGCTGGCCATGAGCCCCGCGATAAAGGCCTATCGCGGCATCCGAGATGAGGATTACGGGCGCTGGGGCGAGGTTTCCGACGAGGCCGAGCGGCGCGAGGCACTGATGCTGCTCTATGCGGCGGCCCAGATGCGGGCGAAGTTCGATCCGGCGGCGCTCGATCAACAGGATGCGCTTTCCTACCGCCTGTTCGACCTCACCGCGCAGCGCAGCGCCATGCTCTGGCCGTATCGCGAACTCGGCTATGTCTTCGACCAGCGTTCCGGGCCGCATACCCGCATCCCGGCCTTTCTCATCAACATCCACCGGGTCGGCAGCGCGGAGGATGCGAAGGCCTATGTCTCGCGGATCGCGGGGATGGGCGAACAGCTCGACGCCTATGCCGCCGAAGCGCGCGAGCGGGCCGAAGCGGGCGTGATGCCGCCCGACTGGACCTATCCCTACATGATCTCGGACGTCGAAGGCCTGATCGCTGCCGGTGATGACAACGCCGTGCTCGAGGATTTCGGAAAGAAGATCGCCGCGCTCGATCTCGACGCGGACACGAAGGCACAGATGAAGGCCGAAGCGGCAGCCGCATGGAACGACAACGCCCTGCCGTCCTATCGCCGCCTGCTCGCCGAACTGAAGCGCCAGCAGCCGATGGCCCCGACCGATGACGGCGTGTGGCGCCTGCCCAATGGCGAGGCCTATTATGCCGCCCTGCTCAAGAACTACACCACGACCGACCTTTCCGCCGACGAGATCCACGAAATCGGCCTCCGGCAGGTCGAGCGGATCCACGGGGAGATGCGCGCGATCATGGACCAGGTCGGCTTCGAGGGGTCGTTGCAGGATTTCTTCGAATACACCCGCAGCGACGAACGGTTCTATTACGACACGCGCGAAGCCTATCTCGCCGATGCGCAGGCGAGGCTCGACGCGCTAGAGGCGAAGCTGCCGCAATATTTCGGGCGCCTTCCGCAAGCCGACATGATCATCAAGCCGGTCGAGGCCTTCCGCGAAAAGAGCGCGGGCAAGGCGTTCTACCAGAGCCCCGCCCCCGACGGGTCGCGTCCCGGCACCTATTACGTCAATCTCTACAACCTCAATGACATGTCGAAGAACGAGCTCGAGGCGCTCGCCTATCACGAGGGCATGCCCGGCCATCACCTCCAGCGCGCGCTCCAGACCGAGCTTGGCGACATGCCGCCCTTCCGCCGGTTCGGCGGGTGGACCGCCTACACCGAAGGCTGGGGGCTCTATTCGGAGGAACTGGGCAAGGACATGGGCTTCTACGAGGATCCCTATTCCGATTTCGGCCGGCTCGGCATGGAATTGTGGCGCGCCTGCCGCCTCGTCGTCGACACCGGCATCCATTCGAAGAAGTGGAGCCGCGAGGAAGCGATCCAGTATCTGCGCGACAACACGCCCAATCCCGAAGGCGACATCGTCAAGGCGATCGAGCGCTACGTCGTCTATCCGGGGCAGGCGACCGCCTACATGATCGGCAAGCTGAAGATCATGGAACTGCGCGACATGGCGATGCGTGAGTTGGGCGATGATTTCGACTATCGCGGGTTCCACGACACCGTCCTGCTGAGCGGGCCGGTGCCGCTTTCGATCCTTGAGGAGAATGTCGGCAAGTGGGTGGCGGACCAGAAGCGCGGCGGATAAGCGCAGGCGGCGGACGCGCGCCGCCCTACCGATACGAGTTCGCCCCGCCGCCGACCGGAATCGCGCGGCGGGTGAACACTTTCTACACCCTCGAAACCGAGGCCGGGCGGATTGAGGAGATGATGCCGGCCTATTCGGCCCAGATCTTCGTGTTCATCCGTGGGAGCGCTCACATCCGCTATGTCGGCGGAGGCGAGGGACGTTCGGAGTCGATCACGATCAATGCTCCGCTGCTGCGCGCCGCGCCCTTCGCGATCCAGGGCCCGGCGCTGATCGTGGGCGCGTCGCTGACCCCGACAGGCTGGGCCGCGCTGGCCGACCTGCCTGTCGACAAGGTGCATGATGCGACCTTGAGCGCAGGCGACATCCTGGGCGCCGATGCTCTCGCCCGGATTGAGCGGGCGATGGAGGGCGGCGCGGAGGCTGTGATCGCGGCGCTGGGGGAGGTGATCGGTGCGGCCGACAGGGGGCCTGTCGCAGCTCATATGCCCACGATCAAGGCGATCGCGGCCTGGCTCGCCGGCTCCTTCAACCCCGCTCTCGAAAGCCTGCACCGCTCCTCCCCCGTCGCTTCGCGTCAGCTCCAGCGCGTCAGCCGGCGCTATTACGGCGTCCCGCCCGCCCAGCTGGCCAAGCGGGTGCGCGCGATCAGGGCGGCGATGCTGCTCGCCAATCCTGACCTGCCCGAGCCGATGCGCGAAGAGGTGCTGGGCGCCTATTTCGACCAGGCCCACCTGATCCGCGACATCCGCCGCTTCACCGGGCGCAAGCCGAGCGACCTGGTCCTGAAGGGGCTGGCGCGCAGCACGCTCGACCCGGCGGCGCACGGCCCGGCCGCGGACCCGCTGCGTGCGACAGGGCGCGCGGACCTGCCAGTGGTCACGGGCCTCTCCCGCTAACGACTCGCAACAGGCAGTTCTTCATTGAAATCCGAGCGGATCGCTCGTATTTCCTAATCGGACCGGAACAGTCCGATTTGAGAACCGTTCGCAACCGCCACCCGCAGCAGGAGCCGATGCGCCTTTCCAACCTCGCCGATTACGCCGTCATCACCATGTCGCAGGCCGCGCGCCATTGCGGCGACGGACGGGTGAGTGCGGCTGAACTGGCGAGCGAGACGGGCCTTCCCGTGCCGACCGTGCAGCGGCTGGTGTCGAAATTGACCGCGGCGGGCCTGCTGCGTTCGGTTCGCGGGGCGCGCGGCGGTCTGCAACTCGCCCGCCCGGCCGCGGCGATCACCGTCGCCGATATCGTCGAGGCGGTCGAAGGCCCGATCGCGCTGACCGCCTGCATCGACCATGGCGATTGCGATTTCGAAGTCGGCTGCACCATGAAGCCGCACTGGCCGATCATCAACGACGCGCTGCGCGGCGCACTGGCCGACATCTCGCTCGCCCAGCTGCGCGACCCGCCGCCATCACCCAAGACAACCACGATCGAAGAGAAGGCCGCATGAGCGACAATATCCGCCTCGACCAGTCCGCCGAGCGTTTTGACACCGAAGAGGTGACCGACCGCGAAGCCCGCGACGCCGCCGCCCGCGCGGCCGAATACGAGCATGGCTGGCATTCCGACATCGACACCGAGTTCGCGCCCAAGGGCCTCAACGAGGACACGGTGCGCTTCATCTCGGCGAAGAAGGGCGAACCCGAATGGATGCTCGACTGGCGGTTGAAGGCGTTCCGGATGTGGCAGGACATGCCCGAACCCGACTGGGCCAAGGTCGGCTATCCCCCGATCGATTACCAGGACGCCTATTACTACGCCGCGCCCAAGAAGAAGCCGGAACTGGAATCGCTCGACGAGCTCGATCCCGAAATCAAGCGCGTCTATGACAAGCTCGGCATTCCCCTGGGCGAACAGGAAGTGCTCGCCGGGGTGAAGGGCGCGCGCAAGGTCGCCGTCGATGCGGTCTTCGATTCGGTCAGCGTCGCCACCAGCTTTCGCGAGGAACTGAAGCGCGCAGGCGTCATCTTCCTCTCGATCTCCGAGGCGATCAAGGAACATCCCGACCTCGTCAAGAAGTGGCTCGGCCGGGTCGTGCCGCGCAATGACAACTACTTTGCCTGCCTCAATTCGGCGGTCTTTTCCGACGGCACCTTCGTCTACATCCCCGAAGGCGTGCGCTGCCCGATGGAGCTGTCGACCTATTTCCGCATCAATGCGGAGAACACCGGCCAGTTCGAGCGCACCCTGATCGTCGCCGAAGAGGGCAGCTATGTCAGCTATCTCGAAGGCTGCACCGCGCCGATGCGCGATGAAAACCAGCTCCATGCCGCCGTGGTCGAACTGGTCGCGATGGACGATGCCGAGATCAAGTATTCGACCGTCCAGAACTGGTATCCCGGCAATGCCGAAGGCAAGGGCGGGATCTACAATTTCGTCACCAAGCGCGGGCTGTGCCAGGGCGATCGGTCCAAGATCAGCTGGACGCAGGTCGAAACCGGCAGCGCGGTGACGTGGAAGTATCCCTCCTGCGTGCTCAACGGAGAGGACAGCGTGGGCGAGTTCTACTCGGTCGCGGTGACCAACAATTACCAGCAGGCCGACACCGGCACCAAGATGATCCACAACGGGAAGAACACCCGTTCGACGATCATCTCCAAGGGCATTTCAGCCGGCAAGTCGTCCAACACCTATCGCGGCCTCGTCCGCGTCGGGCCGAAGGCGGACGGCGTGCGCAATTTCACCCAGTGCGATTCGCTGCTGCTGGGCGATGAATGCGGCGCGCACACCGTGCCCTATATCGAGGTGAAGAATCCGAGCGCCCAGATCGAGCACGAGGCGACCACCTCCAAGATTTCCGACGAACAGCTGTTCTACGCGATGCAGCGCGGCCTCGACGAAGAGGAAGCCGTGGCGCTGATCGTCAACGGCTTCGCCAAGGAAGTGATGCGCCAGCTGCCGATGGAATTCGCGGTCGAGGCGCAGAAGCTGCTGGCGATCTCGCTCGAGGGGAGCGTGGGTTGACCGACCGCAAGACACTCCAACTGCGCGATCCGTCCGAAGACACCGCCGCCCCCGCCATCAAGAAAAAGGGCCGCGGGTGGGAAATCTCTGAGAAGCGGCTCGACCAGCTTCACGCCCAGGCGCGCGAGATGCGGCGGCATTCGTCCGAAGCGCACAAGGCGCTCGCGGCGCGCTTCGCCAAGGCCGATCTCGGCCGGCACAAGTTCACTCGCCACGCGGTCGTCGGCTCGGCGATCGTCGATTTCAACTGCCACACGCTCGGCATGGCGGTCGACATCTTTGAGGAGGACGACACCGAAGCGCTCGCCACCCGCCGCGACAGGAGCCTCGAGGCGGTCGGGATCAAGGTCATGCGGGTCAGAGCATCGGAAGTGCTCGAGAACATGGACGGCGTTCTCGCCCGGATCACCGCCGGCATGCGTCAGCGCATCGCGGACAAGCAGGAGGCGCGCCGCAACCACAACTCCGTCTCAGGGAAAGGCCGCCGATGATCGCGTTTTCCGGCCTTTATCTGACGGCCGCGATGCTCTCGGACACACCCGCAAACGTCGCCGCAATTGCCGACGAAAAAACCTGGGTGGTGGAATATCCTCGCGTGATCCAGCCCTATGTCGAAGATTATCGCCGTTGCCTCAACTTCGCGAACCGGATCATTTCGGGTCGTCCCGATTTCGAAGAGCAGCATCGCGCCGACATCCCCCGCTGCGCCGATGTCCGGACAAAGGCAGTCGTGGATTCCAACCGGACGCTCAACGGGGCGAGGACCACGATGACTGCCGATGAGGTCGATGCCTTGTTCGACAATATCGGTTTCATCCACGTCTCGCGAGGACGAGACGTGGACGACCAGCTGAGACGGACCTTCGTCAGGGCCGAACAGCGGGCCGAAGAATACGACGCGACCAGGCCCAAGGGCCTCGTGATCGAATTGCGCGATGCCTCGGTGGTCAAGAGCCGGCTCGAGATCGAGGGACGCGTTACCAATCAGACCAACCAAACCATGGAGGCTGGCAATGCTGGCTATTGAAAACCTCACCGCCGAAGTCGGCGGCAAGCCGATCCTCAAGGGCTTGACCCTCGAAGTCGCGGCCGGAGAAATCCACGCGATCATGGGCCCCAATGGCGCGGGCAAGTCGACGCTCGCCAACGTGCTCGGCGGCAAGCCGGGTTACGAGGTGACCGGCGGGACCGTGACCTTCAAGGGCAAGGACCTGTTCGAACTCGAACCCCACGAACGCGCCGCCTCGGGCTTGTTCCTCGGGTTCCAGTACCCCGTCGAGATCCCGGGCGTCTCCAACGTCCAGTTCCTGCGCGAGGCATTGAACGCCCAGCGCAAGTTCCGGGGCGAGGAAGCCGTTTCGGGCGGCGAATTCCTCAAGCTCGCCAAGGAGAAGGCGGGCCTGCTCAAGATGGACATGGAAATGCTCAAGCGGCAGGTGAATGTCGGCTTTTCGGGCGGCGAGAAGAAGCGCGCCGAAATGGTCCAGATGGGCATACTCGACCCTGACTTTGCCGTGCTCGACGAAACCGATTCGGGCCTCGACATCGACGCGCTGCGCGTGGTGGGCGACGGGATCAATTCGATCATGCGCAAGAGCGACAAGGGCGTGCTGCTCATCACCCATTACCAGCGCCTGCTCGACGTGGTGAAACCCGACCGGGTCAGCGTTCTGGCCGATGGCCGGATCGTGCGGACCGGCGGCCCGGACCTCGCGCTGAGGCTCGAGGAAGAGGGCTATGACACGGTGATGGAAGAAGCTGCCGCCTGATGCTGCTCGCCGCCGCCCTCCTCCTGTCCGCGCCCGCCGTGGCCGGACCGCAGGCCGAAGAGATCCCCGAGATCGTCGTGCTCGGCCGGCTGCGCTCGCTCAGCGTGAACGTGGCGCAGGACCGGGAAGGGCGCTGGCACTGCGGGCTCGACCGGTCGACCGGGCGGGCGAAGCTCGATGAGAAGTTCTGCCGCGCGGTGACCAAATGCGTCCGCAAGGGTGCCAGGGGCGATGATGCGGTCGATGCCTGCATCCGCGACAGCCGCGGACGCCTCGTGCGGCAGGTCGAACGCGAATTGAAGAAAGGGTCATCATGACCGAAGCGACAACCCTCCCCACTCCCGCTCTGCCGACAAGGCGCGACGAGGCGTGGCGCTATGCCGATATCGACGCGCTCGGCCGGATCGGTACCGACGCGCTCGACAATTGGCGCGAGGTCTCGCTCGATGCGGGCGAAACGAAGCGCGAATGCATGATCGTCGGCTCCGGCGCGCCCGAACTCCACCGGATTCGGGTGACGCTGGGCGAAGGCGCGCGGCTTGAGCTGTTCGCGAGCAATGCGGGCGGCGATTACACCCGCGTCGAAGTCGAGGTGACGCTTGCCCGCGGGGCGCATTTCGAATTCGGCGGCGTGACGATCGGCGGCGGGGATGTGACCCGCGAATTCGTCACCACGGTGCGGCACGATCATCCGGAGGCGACCAGCAACCAGACCGTGCGGGCTGTCCACTGGGACACCGCCACCGGCAATTTCCTTGGCGAGATCAAGGTCGCAAAGGATGCGCAGAAAACCGACGCGGCGCAGGATTTCAAGGGCCTGCTGCTCGAAGCCGGGGCGAGCGCGAACGCCGTCCCGCAGCTCGAAATCTTCGCCGACGACGTCAAATGCGCGCATGGCGCGACCGTCGGCGAGCTTGACGAGACCGCCCGTTTCTACATGGCCGCACGCGGGCTTTCGCCCGAACTCGCGCAGCGCCTGCTGGTGCAGGCCTTCATCGCGGACGCCTTCGTCTCGCTCGACGACGAGGACCAGCATGCCCGCCTGCTCGATGCCGCGCTCGCAGCGCTGGAGGAAGCACCACGATGAATGCACCCGCGACCATAGACCGCGATCTGAAGGCCGATTTTCCGGGCATGTTCACGCCCGAGGGCGAGCCGTGGCATTATCTCGACACCGCCGCGACCGCGCAGAAGCCGCGCGCGGTTATCGACGCGATGGCGCGGGCGCTGGGCGAGGATTACGCGACGGTCCATCGCGGCGTCTATTCGCGCTCGGCGCAGATGACGCTGGGTTATGAAACCGCGCGGCGGCGGATCGCGGAGTTTCTCGGCGGCAGCGAGGACGAGATCGTCTTCACCCGCGGCGCGACCGAAGCGATCAATCTCGTCGCCAATGCCTGGGGCCGGGCGAACCTTAAAGCGGGCGACCGCATCCTGCTCTCGCAATTGGAACACCATTCCAACATCGTGCCCTGGCAGATGCTGACCGAGGCGGTCGGAGCGGAAATCGACGTCTGCCCCCTGACCGAGGATCACCGGATCGACCTAGATGCGGCAGAGGCGATGCTGACGCCGAAGCACAAGCTCGTCGCGCTGTGCCACGTTTCGAACGTGCTCGGCAGCGTGCTCGACGCGCCGCGCGCGGCGGAACTGGCGCATGGGGTCGGGGCGAAACTGCTGCTCGACGGATGCCAGTCGGCACCGCACATGGCGGTCGATGTGAACGCTCTCAACTGCGATTTCTACGTCTTTTCCGCGCACAAGCTCTACGGCCCGACCGGAATCGGAGCGTTGTGGACACGCGGCGACATCCTTGCCGACATGCCCCCTTGGGAAGGCGGCGGCGCGATGATCGACCGCGTTACCTTCGAAAAGACCACCTACGCTCCCGCCCCGCAGCGTTTCGAGGCGGGAACGCCGGCCATCACCGAGGCGATCGCCTTTGCCGCCGCCGCCGATTACGTCTCCGAAATCGGGATGGACGAAATTCACGCGCGCGAGGCGAAACTGGTCGCGAAGCTGCGCCGCGAACTCACCGCGATGAACGATGTGCGCGTGTTCGGGCCCGAGGACAGCGCCGGGATCGTCAGTTTCGCGATTGGCGACATCCACCCGCACGATCTCGGCACGATCCTCGATGAAGCGAATGTCGCGATCCGCGCCGGGCATCATTGCGCGCAGCCGCTGATGGACTATCTCGGCGTTCCCGCGACCGCCCGCGCCAGTTTCGGCCTCTATTCGACCGAGGCCGATGTCGATGCGCTGCTCGCTGGCATCCAGCGCACCCGCAAGATTTTTGGCCAAACCTGATCTGGACAGAGAGCCTGAAGGACCAAGCTCATGACCGACACGAACGACAAACGCGAATATGTCGCCGCACCGTCCCCGAACGAGGACGTGATCGACGCACCCGAAGCGCCCCAAAAACCGCCGCGCGCGCGGGTCGAGGATGCAGTCGATCCCGATGCGACCCCGCAAAGGCGCGAGCGCGACTATCTCGAAGGCTTCCTCGCAGCGAAGCCGGCGGAAACCCCGGCAACGGGCGCGGGCGGCGAGCTGCAGGCCGCGGTGATCGAGGCCCTGCGCGAAATCTACGATCCCGAGATCCCGGTTAACATCTACGATCTGGGTCTTATCTACGGTGTAGAGGTCGACGATGAATGCGACGCGACCGTCACCATGACGCTGACCACGCCGCATTGTCCCGTGGCCGAGACGATGCCGGGCGAAGTCGAAATGCGCGTCTGCTCGGTTCCCGGCATCCGCGATGCCGAAGTCGAACTGGTCTGGGAGCCACCGTGGAGCCCGGAAAAGATGTCCGACGAAGCGCGCCTCGAACTGGGAATGCTGTGATGACGACTGAAACGAAAACCCGCCAGCTGCCCGCCGCCGTCACCCTGACGAAGGGTGCGGAGGCGCGGATCGCGCATCTCATGGAGAACGCGCCCGAGGAGGCGATCGGGGTCAAGCTGTCGACTCCGCGCCGGGGCTGTTCAGGTCTCGCCTATTCGGTCGACTACGTCACCGAAGAACAGAAGTTCGACGAGAAGATCGAGACTCCAGGCGGCATCTTCTACATCGACGGGGCGAGCGTGCTCTATCTCGTCGGGTCGGTGATGGACTGGCAGGAGGATGATTTCACCGCCGGTTTCGTGTTCGAGAACCCCAATGCCAAGGGCGCTTGCGGCTGCGGCGAAAGCTTCATGGTCTGATCGCCCGTGGCGAAACCGGTCACGGTCGAACTCGCGACACATCTCGACTGCACGCCTGACGAAGCCTTTGCGCAGGTGCAGCGATCCGTCCTGCTCGATCATGTCGCCGCGCCGCTGATCCGCTTTGCACCGCGCGGAAGGCCTTTTCCCTTAACGTGGGAGCCTGGCGAATATCGCGCATCGCTGTCGCTGTTCGGTGTCATCCCGATCGGCTGGCAGGCGGTCGTCATCAGCCTGCCCGAACCCAGCGGCGATGTGCGCTTCGTGCGCGACAACGGATATGGCCCGCTCATCCGGCGATGGGACCACTGGATCGCGATCGGGCCGGCTTCGGGCGGCGAAGGCACTCGCTATATCGACCAGGTGACGATCGATGCGGGACCCTTCACCCCGATCGTCGCCGCGTTCGCGCGTCTTTTCTATGCCCATCGCCAGCGCCGCTGGCGCGCGCTCGCCGCGAATCGCTTCGCCGCGCTCGAACGGTGAGGGTCAGCCTTCCTCGATGATCCGCGCGAGCAGGCGGCGTTCGAGTTCGTCGACCTCGCCATCCGCGTCGATCATCTTTTCCAGCCATTCCTGCTCGTGATCGGTGATCTCCGCCCCGGCTTCGGCGCGTTCGGCGAATGAGGGCCCGGCGTTCTTCCTGCCGAAGACCTTGCCGAAATGGTTGGCGGCATTCGGCACTTCCTTCGCCACCCGGCCCATGAAGCGCGCGACGTTCGGCTTGCTGTCGGCGATGAAGGCCTGGAGTTCGAGCGCGCGGTCATGGTCGAGCTGCGCGTTCTGCAGCGTGAAGCCCTTAAGATAGTTCGAAACCCCGTCGAGGAAGAGGTCGTCCCATTCGGGCGCGTTTTCCTCGGCCAGCGTTTCGTCCTTAAGGCGGAACAGCATTTCCGCGTCGAAGCGGCTGACCGCCGCCGGGCCGTGGCCGCCGCTCGCGAAGATCACGCGCCGGATGATGCGGCATTCGGCCGAAGTGATGTGTGTCGCACAAAGCGCCCCGCCGCAACGGGTCGGGCCGATCCCGGTCAGCACTTCGCGCTCGACCTGGGCGAGGACGTAATCCTTGAGCCTTACCGGCGTGTTCTGCGCCCGCTCGACGATGCGCACGATCGTTTCGAGTTCGACGAGGTTTTCGACGACGCCGTCATGGTCGATCCGGTCGATCAGCCACTGCGCCTCGGCTTCGGAGCATTGCAGGCGCGGTTCGGTGCCATTGAGTACATATTCGCCGATTGCCTCGACGAAGAAGTCGCACCATTCCTCGTCCCGGTCGGTGAGGACGTCGTTGACTGCAAAGAGCGCCTCGGCCTCTTCGCGGGTGATGATGCCGTCGCCCCAGCCCTGCTGGCGCAGCGCGAGCAGTTCGGCCGCGGAAACCTGCCCGTCGGCCGCGGCGCGTTTGGCGAGTTCGGTGAAATGCGTCGTCATGGTCGGGTTCGTCCCCTGCGTGGCTTTGCGTGGGAGGTGGCACGAACAGGCTTAAGACGGGGTTACCGCCGCTCAGCGCTTGCTTTCGACCGCGCGAATGCAGTCCTCTCGGGAGGTCGCGACCCCGCCCTGCCGCAACCGTGCCTCGACATGGGTCGCGACCGGGGTTCCCCCTTCGCGCATTGGGTAAAGATAGATGTCGAGCACGCAATCGGCGCTCGCGAATTGCAGCTTGCGCGCATCGCCTTCGACCGCCTGGATGCGCGGCTCTCCGAACCGGGCGAGCAGGGACCGACTGTCGGCGCCCATGATCCCTGCAATATCCCCACCCGGTTGGGGGCGGGGGGTGCGGAAAGGCTCGGCGGGCTGGGGCGCGGGACGCGCGCCGGCCGAGGGGAGCGGGACCGCCGCCCCTCCGGCGCAGGCCGAAACAAGCGCCAGTGCGGCGCAGGCGGAAAGCGGGCGCAGGCTGTCAGGCATCGGCAGGCTCCGTTCCCGCGCGCCGGGCGAGCGCGCGCTGGGCGAGGTGGGTCCCGGCGGCCGCGCCGACGACCGGGGCGAGGAGATTGGCGAAAGGCACCAACATCAGCGTCGCGATCGCCGCCCCGAGCGCGAAGCGCTGCGCTTTCGGAACGGGGTTCGCGGCGCAATCGGCCTCGTGTCGCAGCCACGCCATGTCGGTAAGCTCGCGCCCGAGCAGGACCGCGTTGACCAGCAGCAGGACTAGCGCGGGACCGATCCCGGTGATCCATAGCAGCAGCGCGATCGGCAGTGCGAGCGCGTTGAGCGCCAGCGCGCGGCCCGCGCCGCGCAGCGAATTGGCAAGATCTCGCGCGAAGGGCAGAGGCTTCGCCCGCGCCGCCGCCTCGGGATAATGCCGCGCCTCGACCGCGGCGACGATTTCGTCGGCGAAGAATTGCAGCACGGCCAGCGCGACCACCCGGAACAGCAGCCAGAAGGCGAGGAGCGACAGGGCCAAAGCCGCGAAAGCCCGGGCCGGCCCCTCGTACCCGTCGGGCAGCAAAGCTTCGACCGGGCCGCTGCGAACGAACAGGCCGAGCCCCCACCACAAGGCCGCCGCCCCCGCGGCGAACACGAGCAGCGTGACGCCCACGCTTTTCGCCGCGACCCGGATCACCGCCGGGTCGGCGAGCTGGCCGAAGCCCTTCAGAAGAGAAGCGAACGCCGCCTGCATTGCCCGCGAGCGTTAGAGCGCGGCCCGGCGGTGTCAAACGGCTTGTGTCGCTTCCCCTTGGATTGCGCGACACGGCGGGCTAGGCGCTCTCGCACGCAATCTTCTGAACTGAAAGCAACGGGACATCATCTGTGACCGAACCGCGCTATGACGTGATCGCCATCGGCAACGCCATCGTCGACATCATCGCCTCGTGCGACGACGAGACGATCGAGGAACTCGAACTCAATCGCGGCGGGATGACGCTGGTCGATGCGCCGGGTGCGGACCGGCTTTACGAGGCGATGGGCCCGGCGACCGAAAAATCGGGCGGCTCGGCGGCGAACACGCTGGCGGGGCTTTCGCAGCTCGGCACGCAATGCGCGTTCATCGGCCAGGTCGCCGACGACCAGTTCGGCAAGGTCTTCGCGCACGACATCCGCGCGGCGGGGATCGATTTCGACACCCCGATGCGCCCCACCGACGGGACCGACACCGATCCGCCGACCGGGCGCTGCCTGATCTTCGTCACTCCCGATGGCGAGCGGACGATGAACACCTTCCTCGGCGCGGGCCAGTATCTGCCGGCCTCCGCGCTCGATGAAAGCCTGATCGCAAGCGGGGCGATCCTCTATCTCGAAGGCTATCTGTGGGATCCCGAGGAACCGCGCAAGGCGATGCGCCGCGCGATCGAGGTGGCCCGCGGGGCGGGGCGCAAGGTCGCCTTCACCGCCTCGGAAAGCTTCGTGATCGAGCGCCACGGCGACGATTTCCGCGATCTCATCGACAATGGCATGATCGACATCCTGTTCGTCAACGAAAGCGAGCTTGCGACGCTGACGGGCGAGGCGGATTTCGAGAAGGGTTTCGACATGGTCGCGCCCAAGGTCCCGTGCCTCGTGGCGACCCGTTCGGCCAAGGGCGCTGTCGCCGATGCGGGCGGCGTCCGGGCGAGCGTGGCGGCCGAGCCGGTGGCCAAGGTGATCGACACGACCGGCGCGGGCGACCAGTTCGCCGCGGGCTTCCTGTCGGGTTTCGCCAAGGGCGAGCCGCTCGAGAAATGCCTGCGCCGCGGCGCGATCGCGGCGGCCGAGGTTATCTCGCATTACGGACCCCGGCCCGAAGCTGACCTCCGGAAACTGATGGCCGAAAAGCTCTGATCTAGGGCTGCGGGCGGTAATCCTCGCGCCTGAGCGTGATCATGTAGGCCGCGATCTGGTCCACCTGCGCGCGGCTGAGGTCAAAATCCATCACCTCGGGATAATTGTGCGCGTCCATCAGCCAGTCGCCCAGCGTGTCCTCGGACAGGCCGGGGCGATTGGCGATCGCCTCGAAGCTGGGCGATTGCGGGTTGGGCGAGAGGAAGGGCGGTTCGATCGCGTGGCATCCGCCGCAGGCCGCCTCGACGAAAGCGGGCGGGTCGGGCTCCATCACCGCATCGGATCCGGAGGCGGTCTGGCAGGCGGCGAGCGGCACGGCGGCAGCAAGGAGGGCGATGGTTCTCATGGCGGAAGGATAATCCCGTAAGGCCCGTTCGCCTAGCGTCATTCGCCCGATTGCCGTTCGCGCTCGATTTCCCGCCAGCCTATGTCGCGGCGGCAGAAGCCGGTCGGAAAAGAGACCCGGTCGACCGCTTCATAGGCACGGGTCTGCGCTTCGGTGACGCTCGCGCCGCTCGCGGTGACGTTCAGCACCCGCCCGCCATTGGCGATGAGCGCGCCGGCCTTTTGCGCGGTGCCCGCATGAAAGACCTTCGCGCCGTCGCTTTCGGCGTCACGCAGGTCAATGGGCCCGCCCTTTTCGGGTGTCCCGGGATAGCCTTTTGCGGCCATCACCACGGTCAGTGCGGTCTCGGGCGCGAAGTCGGCCCGCACACCTTTCAATTCGCCCCGTGCGCAGGCGAGCATGATCGCGGCAAGATCGCCGCGCAGCCGCATCATCAGCACCTGGCATTCGGGATCGCCGAAGCGGCAATTGTATTCGATCAGCTTGGGCCCCGCCTCGGTCAGCATCAGCCCTGCATAAAGGACGCCGACATAGGGATTGCCGTCCGCCGCCATCGTTTCGACCGTGGGGCGGATGATTTCCTCCATCACGCGGGTCTGGAGTTCGGGGGTGAGCACGGGGGCGGGCGAATAGGCGCCCATGCCGCCGGTATTGGGGCCGGCATCGCCCTCTCCCACGCGCTTGTGGTCCTGCGCGCTGCCGAAAGGTAGGATGAACGTGCCGTCGGTCAGCGCGAAGAAGCTCGCTTCCTCGCCTTCCATGAATTCCTCGATCACGACCTCGGCACCGGCTTCGCCGAACTGTCCGCCGAACATGTCGGCGAGCGCGATCTCGGCCGCATCGATGTCGTCGGCGATGACCACGCCCTTGCCCGCGGCGAGCCCATCCGCCTTGAGCACGAAGGGCGGGGCGAATTTCGCGAGCGCGGCGCGCGCTTCGTCGAGCGCGGCGCTGCGGACATAGCCCGCGGTCGGGATCCCGGCGCGCGCGCACAGGTCCTTGGTGAAGCCTTTCGAGCCTTCGAGCCGCGCGGCGGCCTTCGACGGGCCGAACACTGCGATCCCCTCGTCGCGCAAACTGTCGGCGAGCCCGTCGACCAGCGGCGCTTCCGGGCCTACGACGACCAGCGCGACATCCTTTTCATGGGCGAACCGGGAGACGCTCATGTGATCCTTCACATCAAGCGCGACGCATTCCGCCTCCTCGGCGATTCCCGGATTGCCGGGGGAGGCGTAGAGCCTCGAAAGGCTCGGGGATTGCGCCAGCTTCCATGCTAGCGCATGTTCGCGCCCGCCCGATCCCAGCAACAGGACATTCATGGCTCGCACCCCTTCCGATACAGACGATACAGGCAATGCCGGGCTGGTAGCGCGCGCGCGGCAGGGCGACAACGCCGCCCCGCTTTCGATCACCGAGATTTCGAACCTTTTGAAGCGCACGGTCGAGGACCGTTTCGGCTATGTCCGCCTGCGGGGTGAGCTGTCCGGCGTGAAACGCGCCGCCTCGGGCCATCTCTATTGCTGTCTCAAGGACGACAAGGCCGTGCTCGATGGGGTGATGTGGCGCGGCAGCACGCAGCGCCTCTCCTTCGTGCCCGAGGACGGGCTGGAAGTGATCGCGACCGGCAAGCTCACCACCTATGCCGGGCGCTCGAAATACCAGGTCGTGATCGAGAGCCTCGAACTCGCGGGCGAGGGCGCGCTGCTGGCGTTGCTGGAAAAGACCCGCGCGCGGCTCGACGCCGAGGGCCTGTTCGCGCCCGAGCGCAAGCAGGCGCTGCCTTTCCTGCCGCGCACGATCGGGGTCGTCACATCTCCGACGGGATCGGTCATTCGCGACATCCTCCACCGCCTCGCCGACCGTTTTCCGAGCCATGTCGTCGTCTGGCCGGTGCTGGTGCAGGGGCAGGGCGCGGCCGAACAGGTGGCGAGCGCAATCCGCGGCTTCGACGCGCTGGCGCCGGGAGGCCCGGTGGCGCGGCCCGACCTCCTGATCGTCGCGCGCGGCGGGGGTTCGATCGAGGACCTGTGGAGCTTCAACGAGGAGATCGTCGTGCGCGCCATCGCCGATTGCGCGATCCCGACCATCTCCGCCGTCGGCCATGAAACCGACACCACGCTCGCCGATTTCGCCGCCGACCGCCGCGCGCCCACGCCAACGGCGGCGGCGGAAATGGCTGTGCCGGTGCGCCGCGACCTCGCCCTGACGCTCGCCGATTTTGCCAATCGCAAGCAGCGCGCGGTCTATCGCCCGGTCGAACTCGGACGCGAACGGCTCGAAGCGCGCGCTCAGCGCCTGCCCCGGCCCGAAGAGCTGCTCCAGCCGCAGGCGCAGCGGCTCGACGAGGCCTCCGAGCGGCTGCGCCGCGGCCTGTTGGACCGCGCCCGGCAGGGGCGCGAACGGCTGGTGGGTGTCGCCTCGCGGCTTCATCCCGGCATGCTCACCCGTTCGCATGGCGATGCGCAGCGCAGGCTCGTCGCGACGCGGCTGGTCCCGGCGCTGGTCCAGCGGCCCCTGCGCGATGCGGGCGAACGGCTTTCCGCGCTGGCGCGGCTGGCGGAGCAGCTTCACCCTGAAAAGCCGCTTGCCCGGGGCTATGCCATCGTCCGCGCGGCTTCCGGTGAGGCGATGACCCGCAAGGCGCTGGCCCAAAAGGAGGCGACGCTCTCGCTCCAGTTCGCCGACGGTTCGCTGACGGTCACTCCCGGACGTTCAGCGGCCGGTTCAGGAGGCGGCAAGCCGCGTTCCTCCAATCCCGGATTCCCGGCGCCCGCTCCGCGACAGGACGATTTGTTCGGATAGGCTCCCGCTGCTATGGAAGACCGCATGTTGATGTCCACCTCCGACAAGGCCGCAAGGCTCTATTACGGCCCCGCCAGTTTCCGCGTCCTGCGCCCCGGCCAGCACGTCGTGTGCGCGGTGACGGGCGAGATCATCCCGCTCGACGAATTGCGCTACTGGAGCGCAGAGCTGCAGGAGGCCTACGCCTCCGCCGAGATCGCGACCCGCCGCCTGCTCGGCCGGGCATGACCCTTCGCCCCATGCGCCGGTCGCTGCCGGTCGTCTCGGCCCTCGGAGCTGTCTTCCTGCTCGCCTTTTCCCCGGGCGAGGCCGCCGCCACGCCTGACCCGGTCGCAGCCGCTCCTTCCGAGGAGGCAGAGGATGCGCCCTTCCCGTCTGAAACCGGGAAGCGATTCGAGATCGACGGGGCGCTCATCCAAGGCGGTTTCCTGCGCGGGACCGCACCCGAGGGGGCCGAGCGCCTCGTTCTGGGCGACCAGCCGGTCGAAATCGCGCCGGACGGCAGTTTCTTCGCCGCCTTCGACCGCGACGCGCCCGAAGCGCTGGTGCTCGAGGCCGAACTCGAAGACGGTGCCTCCTTGCGCCGCGAACTCGCCATTTCCCCGCGCAAATGGGACATTGAACGGGTCAACGTGGCCAAGCGCAGCGGCGGCGCGAGCGAGGCGTGGTGGCGCAAACGCAAGCCCGAATGGGAAGCGATCGTCGCCGCGCGCGCGAAGGAAACCGGGGCGGACGGCTGGCGGCAGGATTTCATTTGGCCGGTCAGGGGGCGCATTTCGGGCCGCTTCGGACGCCAGCGCATCTATCAGGGCGAGCCGGGCAGCTATCATTCCGGCATCGACATCGCGCCCGGAGCGGGCACGCCTTTCGTCGCACCCGCCGACGGCGTGGTGGTCCTCGCCCGCACCGGCTTCAGCCTCGAAGGCTCGCTCATCATCATCGATCATGGAATGGGGCTGAACAGCGCGTTCCTCCATGCGTCCAAAATCGCGGTGGAAGAAGGCGAGGCGGTCAGGCAGGGGCAGCATATCGGCAATGTCGGCTCCAGCGGGCGGGCGACGGGGCCGCACCTGCACTGGAGTCTCAAGTGGAAGGACTGGCGGCTCGATCCGCTGCTGCTTGCAGGGCCGATGGACTGACATGCGCCGCAAATGCGTGATCGCGGCGATCGGCGTTGCCCTGATGTGCGCGCCGGGAACATGGCTGCGCACGCCGGTTCCGGATAACTCGCCCGCCAGCGTTTTGGTCGAACGGATCGCGGGGGCTTCCCCGACGCGCGACGGCGCCTGGCAGGTCGCGGGCGTTTGGCGTTACAGTGCGGACAGCCGCAATTTCGGCGGGTATTCGGCGCTTCTCGCTTTCGATGAGGACCGTTTCGCGGCCTTTTCCGATCGCGGGCACCGCTTTGTCTTCCCCCTGCCCCGGGCAGAGGACAGGACGCCCGTTTCGGGCGGACCTACCGCCGAACAGGACGTCCCATCCGCCCTGGAAGACGAGCTCTGGGACATCGAATCGGCTACCCGAGATCCGGCGACGGGCCATTACTGGCTGGGCTTCGAGAATTTTCACGCGATCCTTCGCTACACGCCGGGGCATGCCCCTGACGCGATGCGCGTGCTCGAAGGAGAGGTCGGATGGCCGTCCAATGCGGGCGCCGAGGCGATGATCCGGCTGGCCGACGGGCGGTTCGTGGTGCTGCCCGAGGGCGGGGACGAGGGCCTGGTGTTCGCTTCCGATCCGGTCCTGGATGCGAGCGCCGAGCCATTCGATTTCCGGCGCCCGGTCCCCGGCTATGCAGCGACCGACCTTGCCCAGCTGCCCGACGGGCGGGTGTTGCTGCTGATGCGCGACACGGTCTTCGCGATTCCGCCGTTCGAGACGCTGATCGCGATCGGGCCGCCCCCGCGTGCGGGCGAGGCGTGGACGCCCCGGCTAGCCCTGCGGCTCGATCCGGTCATTCCGAGCGAGAATTACGAGGGGCTGGCCGTACGACCGCTGGAGGATGGCCGCGTGGCGGTCTGGCTGATGGCCGACGACAATCTTTCGGTCTTGCAGCGCACGCTGCTGGCAAAGCTGGTTTTCGACCCGTCCGCCGAACGCGACTGAGCGTTGGCGCGACCGGAAACGCAAGAAGGCGTGACGGGTCGCCCCGCACGCCTTCTTGCGATGACCGACCGTAAACGGCGGATCAGGCCGAAGCAGCGGCCTTCTTGAGCTCGCGCTTCACCTTGAGCGCGCGCGGCGAAAGCTTCTCGTCGTTGGTCTTGAGCAGCCAGTTGTCGAGCCCGCCATTGTGTTCGACCGAGCGGAGCCCGTGCGTCGAAACGCGGAACTTGAAGCTGCGGTCCAGCTTCTCCGAAAGCAGGGTGACGTTCTGCAGGTTTGGCAGGAAGACGCGCTTGGTCTTGTTGTTGGCGTGGCTCACATTGTGGCCAACCTGGCGGCCCTTGCCGGTCAGTTCGCAAATCCGCGACATGATATCTCTCGTTTCATCGTGTTGGCGGGCGAGCCTGCCGAGGCCTCGAAAACGATTCGGCCCCGCGAAAAACTCGGTTTGACCCGGAAAGCGGCGCGCATAACCACGGAGACCCCGATCGTCAAGGCGGAACATACCTTCGCCCGGCCACGTTGATGCCACGATTACGAAGGGCGCGCACCTTTAACTACGCGCCGAAGACTATGGAGGACTTCCCATGAAACGCATCATTGCAACCACTTTTGCCGCCACCGCCGCGCTCGGCCTCGCCGCCTGCGACGTCGAACAGACCGAGGAAGGCGACATGCCCGAAGTCGAAGGCGGGAACATGCCCGAATATGACGTGGAAGGCCCCGATGTCGATGTCGGCACAGAGGAGCAGACTGTCGAAGTGCCAACGGTTGATGTAGACCCGGCGGACGATGGTGAAGCCGAATAGGAAAGCCGCGATGCGGCCCGTGACCGCGTGACGGGGTTGGATACGGCCGGGGCAGCGCCCCGCTGGCCGATCCCCGATCCGATGCGGGCCGCCTTGCAGGCAGCTCACGAAGCGGCGCTGGCCGGGGAAGTCCCGGTCGGCGCCGCTGTCGTGCGCGGCGCACAGGTGATCGCGATTGCCGCCAACGCGACCCGCTCGCCCCCCGATCCCACCGGCCATGCCGAAATCCGCGCCCTGCGCCTGGCGGCCGAGGCGATCGGGGACGAGCGGCTGACGGGCTGCGATCTCTATGTCACTCTCGAACCCTGCGCGATGTGCGCGGGCGCCATTTCCCATGCCCGCATCGCCCGCCTCTATTACGCCGCGAGCGATCCCAAGGGCGGCGCCGTCGAACACGGCGCGCGGGTTTTCGAGCAGAAGCAATGCCTCCACCGACCCGAGGTCTATTTCGGCATGGGGGAAACCGAGGCGGCGGAACTGCTGAGGGGCTTCTTCAGGGAGCGGCGCTGACCGCGCGGCCCTAGCCGCGTAGCCAGCGGAGCGCCTCCTCCTCCTCGTCGAGGTCGAAGGTTCGCATCTCTGGCTTCACCAGCGCACCCATCGCGCCTGCCATTGCCCTCAACCAATCCGGACCGCCGACCACGGCATAGCGTTCGACCCGGTTCAGCAGATCGAGTTTGGTCCCCCAGACCTTGCCGCTCAGGGCCGAATCCGAATCGAAGCCGTGCCACTTGCGGATCACCACTATCAGCTTCGAACATTCCGGGCGGCTCAGCTTTGCCTGGGCCATCGCTAGGATGCGTTCCGATTCCTCGCGGTCGAGCCGGCCGACCAGTTCGAACCCGGCGATATCCTCGCCAAGGTCGAGCTCGTTCACCGCGCCGCCATGCGGGTGGTCGTTCTCTCCCAGCACCCATGCGCGCGCGGCATCGATCTCGTCCTCGTCATAGACCGCGTAGCTGACACCCGGCAGCAGCGCGCTTTCGAGCCGGGCGGCGCTGCGCATCCATTCCTCGTCGGAAACTAGCGCGATCCGGTCGAGCGAATAGATCCAGCGCAGCAAAGCGGGGATGTTGACCAGTTCCTCGCTCATCGCCGAAAACGACCAGCTGGCGAGCGAGACGAGGTCGATGAGGACATTGCCGCCCTGGCCCTGCGCATGGTGTTCCTTTGCGAATTCGACGAAGGCGCGTGCATCATCCTCGTGGAATTCGCCATAGACCGCGATGCGGTGCGCATTGGGCCCGATTTTCTCGATATCGATCATTGGCTTTCTCCCGTCCCTTCAAGCCCCCGCCAGATCCGGGCCGACGCCGCATTCCCTGCGCCGAAGCGGCGGGCATCGCAGCGCGCCGGCCGGAAGTCCCCGTCATAGCAGAGCCGGATTTCCTCGAGCCAGCCGCGTTCGTTGAGCTTCACACCCACATCGGCAGGCGACCATCCGCGATTGGCCTGCGCGAAGGCGTCGCGGATGCGGCCGACGGTGAGGCCGTCCTCGCGGCTGATGCTGTCGTAATCGGGGATGCGCAGGCCACCGAAAAGGATGCGCGTGACGCGGAAATATGTGTCCGGGCGCCGCGCCATGCACGATCCGTGCTTGGCCCATTGCCGCGCGGCGAGACGGGCTGAGGGCATCACGCACATCTGCGCGCGGATTTCAGCCGGGGTCGGTTTCGGTCCGCTCGCGCACCATTGCGGCCAGCGCCCTCGCGCGCCCTGCGGCCACAGGCCATGCACGACGAGGCCGAACGTACCCCGCTCGCCCGAACACTGGAAGCGGTGCCCGCGTTGCCCTTCGCGCGGGCGGCAGAATTCCGGCGACCAGCTGAGCGCGAGGGTATAGCCGGTCAACGGCATTTCCAGGCGCGGGCCGTCCGGCGCGATGGCTGGGACCGAACGGATCGCGGGCGCGCGGCACTGATAGGCCTGCGCCTGGGCGGCGGGCGGAAGGGCCAGTGCCGCCAGTAGCAGCAGCGCCCTACTCGAACACCGCCGGATCATCGCTCTTCCTTGCGAACCAATCATTCGCCGCGCGCGTATAGAGCAGCGCCACCGCGACCAGCGAAATCGACTGGCCGGCGAGCACGCCCGGCAGGGCATACAGCATCGGCAGGTTGGAAAGGATCAGGACGACCTTGACCCCCGCCATCGCGGTGATGAAGCCGCGCGCGAACCGGCTCGCCCAGAGCCACACCGCAAGGATCGGGATCAGTTCGACCGTGAACCATGCCGAACTCGCCACGATCGTCCAGTCGCGGTTCCATTCGAAGCCGAGGCCCAGCGAGCGCAGGATCTCCTCCTGCGCGGGCAGGTCCCACAGCGCGGCGGCGAGATTCCAGGCGGCGAGCCCCAGCAGCACCGCGGCGAAGGCATGGACAGCCAGCGGGCGCGGTCCCCTGACGGTTCGCATCTGTCAGGCCGGCTCGAAATCGAGGCCGATATCGGCGGCGGGCGCGCTTTGGGTGAGGCGCCCGACCGAGACATAGTCGACCCCGCTCGCCGCCCTGGCGGCGATGGTCGAAAGGTCGATGCCGCCGCTCGCCTCGCTCGCCGCGCGTCCGGCGATGATCGAAACCGCTTCGCGCAGCGTTTCCGGGTCCATGTTGTCGAGCAGGATGTGATGCGCGCCGGCCGCCAGCGCGGCTTCGATCTGGTCCAGTCGATCGACCTCGCAGATGATGGGCCTGACCCCCGCCTCGGCCGCACGGCGGACCGCCTCGCCGACCGATCCGGCGACCGCGACGTGGTTGTCCTTGATCATGGCCGCGTCCCACAGCCCCATGCGATGGTTCTCGGCGCCGCCCATCCGGGTTGCGTATTTCTCGAGCGCGCGCAGGCCCGGCAGGGTCTTGCGCGTGTCGAGCAGGGTGCAGGTCGCGCTCCCGGCTCGCATCGCGGTGACATAGGCGCGGGTCATGGTCGCGATGCCGGATAGGTGCTGGACCGTGTTGAGCGCGCTCCTTTCGGCGGTGAGCAACGCGCGCGCCTTGCCCGAGAGGCGCATGAGCTCGCTCCCGGCCTCGACCGCGTCGCCGTCCGCGACCAGCGTTTCGATGGTGCTATCGGGATCGAGCGCGCGGAAGAACGCCTCGGCCAGCGGCAGGCCGGCGACGACGATCGCGTCGCGGCTGTCCATGACGCCCGAAAAACGCGCCTCGGCCGGGATGACGCTGTCCGAAGTGACATCGCGCCCGCCACCTTCGACGCCCTCACCGAGATCCTCGGCAAGGGTGTTTCGGACGAAGCGATCGAGGTCGAAATCGGGCAGGGTGAACTGGTCCATCTCCGACCCCTAGCCGTTCGCATAGAGCGAAGTCGAGATGCGCCGCGCGCGCGTCTCTGATGCGCTCGACACGAACGGGAGAGGAATGCGCCATAGCATCGGACCCGCAAATGTCCGCAAGGCCGACCTGCCGCCCGCGGCGGGCGCAGCTCTGCTGCGCGCCTGGCGAGGACGCAGCCCCGACGGGGCTGTGCGAAACAATTCAGTGCACGAAGCGCGCCACCACGTCGCGATAGGAGCGCGAGACCTTCACCTCGGCGCCCGAATCGAGCACGAGGAAGCATTCCCCGTTGGTGTGTGGCTTGACCTGCCTGACCTGGTCGAGATTGACGATGGTGGAACGGTGCACGCGCTGGAACTTGCGCGGATCCAGCCGCCGTTCGAGATCCTTCATCGTCTCGCGCAGGATCAGCGAATTGTCGCCGGTATAGATGCACATGTAATCGCCCGCGGCCTCGATATGCTCGATCGAATCGACTTCGACGCGGAAGATCTGGCCGCGATCCTTGACGTTGATGAGCTTTTCGAAGCGGTCGCCTGCGGTGCCATCGGCATCGGTGAACTCGGCCGCCCGATCAGGGGCGACTTCGGCCAGCACGTCGAGCAATTGCTCGGCATCCTCGGTCGATTTCTTCTGCGCGATGCGTTCGCGGACCCGCTCGATCGTATCGGCGAGGCGGACCTCGTCGACCGGTTTCATGAGATAGTTGACCGCGTTCGCCTCGAAGGCGCGGATTGCGTGTTCCTCGTAGGCGGTGACGAAGACGAACAGCGGCGGCTCGATCTCCATCACGCCCTTGACCACGGAAAAGCCGTCGAAGCCGGGCATCTGGATGTCGAGGAAGACGAGGTCGGGCTTCTCGGTCTTGATCTTGCGGATCGCCTCGCGCCCGTTCGAGCAGGTGTCGATCACCTCGACGTCCTCGAAGGCCTGGAGGCGGACCTGAAGGCCCTGGATGGCGAGTTTTTCGTCGTCGACGAGGATGGTGCGAATGGTCATGCGGAAGTTCCGATCGTGCGTTGGGGGTTTAAATCGATGACGTTGTCCGCCGTGCCGCTGCGGGGGGCATCGGGCACGGAGGCCGTGTCGGCTCGGGAATTTCCGGTCGCCTGGCTTGAACGCGCCGGCGCGCTGGCGGTTTCGTCCTGCGGGGTGAAGGGAATCTCGATCACCACGGTGAACCCGCCGCCCGGCTCCGAACGGGTATCGAAGATGTGGGAGGCGCCGTAGGCCTGGATCAGGCGGTTGCGGATATTGGCAAGGCCGACCCCGGTCGAGACCGGCCTGCCGCTCTCGCCGGCGGCGCCCTGGGCCGCGCGGATCCTGTCGGCCTGCGCGGCATAGTCGAGCAGGTCGTGCTGGACCGGCACGTCCATGCCCGGCCCGGTATCCTCGACCGTCATGCGCAGACGGTCGCCGATCACCTTGGCGGTGAGCGCAATGCGCGCCCCTTCTTCCTGCGGGCTGACGGCGTATTTGACCGCGTTCTCGACCAGCGGCTGGAGCAGCATCGAGGGCAGGATCGCGGACAGCGCCGTCTCCTCGATATCGAAATGGGTCCGCAGCCGCTCCTCGAAGCGCATGCGCTCGATGTCGAGATAGAGGTTCAGCGTCTCGACCTCCTGGGAAAGCGTGACCTGGCTGCCCGGCTCCATGATGAGCGTGTGGCGCAGAAAGCTTGAAAGCCGCGTGAGCATCGCGTTGGCAGGTTCGGTCTGTTTGAGCAGCACCAGCGTGCTGATCGAATTGAGCGTGTTGAACAGGAAATGCGGGTTGAGCTGGTAGCGCAGCATGGCGAGCTGCGCGGCGGTGGTCTGCGCCTCCAGCCGTTCGAGCCGGTCGGCCTGCTGTTCCACGGTCAGGAAATAGTTGATCGCGTAATAGAGCGCGCTCCACCCGCCGAGCAGGGTGAGCGGGATGTAGGAGAGGCCGATGAAGCGCTGGGCGAAGCTGGTTTCGCGCGCGGCGCCGTAATAGATCCCCTGCACCCAGGCATCGATCGAGGTGTGAAAGATCACCGCGATCATCAGGACCAGCGCGGTCACGCCCCAGGTGACGATCGGCTGGCGATTGATGAGCTGGCGGTAGATCACCGACAGGATGCAGCTGATCGAGAAACCGGTGATGGTGGTGACGAGAATCAGCGCGAGCAGATCGAACGGCTGGTCGTTGGCAAAGGCGATCACCGCGCGCAGCAGGAAAGCGCCGCCCCAGCCGGCAAGCTGGAGGTTCCAGAAGGCGCGGTTCTTGCTGGCGAAGAACGGCGCTGGCTGGATCGCGAGAACGGACATGATTGGCCCATGTAGACCATTTTGGCGCAGATAGCAGGGGCTTTCGGGAACCATGGGCGCGCGCGCCGAACCGTTCGGCGCACCGGGCGGGGCGAAAGCGGGTTTGAAGGGCGCGGTGAAAGGCGGCGCCTGGCCGCCGGGTCAGCGCTCCTTGTCGGGATCGATTCCGCGCTTGAAATGCGCCGACCAGTCGGCCTTGCCCTCGCGCGCCATCAGCTCGCGGATGAGCGGGATCTCGGCGGCGATGACTTCGGCGCGTTCGTCCCAGCCGTCATGCGTGCGGGCACGGAACAGGCCGCCATCATGCTTGCGCCCCCAGGTTTCCATGAAACGGATCGCGGCTTCGGGGTCGTAGCCCGCATTGGCGAGCAGCCAAGGCATCAGCCGGTCGGCCTCGCGCTCGGTCCGGCGCACATGGCGGCGCTTGCGCTTGTTGCGGTCGAGCCATTCGCTGTGGGCGAGGAAATTGTGCGCCAGTTCGTGCGCGACGACCCCGGCGAAGACCGCTTCCTCGTAGGAGAAGGCGGGAAATTCGATCCCGATCACGACCCGTTCCCCGTCGGCGACGGCGCGGCGGCCGTCGCCCATCAGTTCGAACCGAGTGGCGCAGACGTCGACCGGGGTCACGCGCGCCTCTCCGCCATCGGCGAAGCGGACCGTGATCCCGCCATGTTCGGCGAGCATCGCATCAACATGGTCGTGCGCGCGCTTCAGCCGCCGCCAGTCCTTGCGGCTGCCAGAGGGCCATTCATTGGGATCGAACCGTTCGAGCGCCACGATCTCGCGGTTGCGCGCGAATTCGCCCGACAGCGCCGCGGGCGAGCCGCGCGCGGCTGTCTCGACCGCGAAATCGCCCTCGAAGCCAAGCGCCGCGCGCGCGATCTTCGGCGAACCGTAGCTGGCAAGGTCCTGCAATTGCAGGCCGATCGAGGGGATCACGCGCGGGCAGAATTCGGCATTGCCGCGGATGATTGTCCAGCCGACATCCTGCAGGCGCTGATCGGCATCCTGGAACCGCGCGATCGCCGCGCGCTCGGCGTCGAGGTCGACGCCCCCGATGTCGGGCTCCGCGGCAAGCGGCGTGGCAAGCCCTGCCCAGCCGGCGAGGAGCGCGGCGAGAACGATCCCCCGCATCGGGCTCAGCCTTCCGCTCTCGTCCCGGCTTCGCTCACGGCCTTGCTCAGCGCATCGTAGCCGACCGCGCCGCTGATCGTCGCATCGCCCGTCACGAAGGCTGGCGTGCCGTTAAAGCCGAGCGCGCGGGCGAGGCTGAAATTGCGCGCGAGTTCGACCGAGACCGCGTCCGACTGCATGTCGGCGCGCGCGCGTTCCATGTCGAGACCGATTTCCCGTGCGACCGCCTCGGCGCTTTCCGGTCCGGCCGGGCCGCGCGCGAACATGGCGTTGTGAAAGGCGGCGTATTTGCCCTGCATGGCGGCGGCGAGCGCCATGCGCGCGGCCGATTCGGAGCCTTCGAATTGCGGCATTTCGCGCAGCACCACCTTCAGTTCGGGATCATCCTCGATCAGGCGGGCGACATCCTCGAGGCTCGCTTCGCAATAGCCGCAATTGTAGTCGGAAAACTCGACCAGCACCTTCGAGCCCTGCGGGTTGCCGAGCACTGCGCCCGGGAAGGGTTCGTAGACTTCATCGCCAAGCTCGGCGAGGCGTTCGCGCGATTGTTCGGCCTGGTAGGCCTCGGCCATTTCCTGCAGCATGCTCGGATTGGCGAGGAGGTATTCGCGGGTGCGGCTGTCGGCCAGCCCCGCATAGGACCAGATCGCCGCCCCGAGAAACCCGAAGACGAGCGCGATGAGCGCGGTGAGAAGCGAGTTGCGAAAGCTGGCGGACATGATCTCGAGCGATGTTTGAAAGGGTTCGGGAGGGCGGCGGCGCGGCTAGCGCGAATCGCGCAGCCGTTCGAGAGCGGAGCGCGCCTGCAGGGCGATGTCCTGCGCGCGGATCCAGTCGGGCGTGCCGCGCGGCAGCGCCGCCTCGGCGGCCTGCGCGCTTCTCAGCGCTTCGGGATAGCGGCGCGCCATGACCTGCTGTTCAGCGCTGGCGAGGCGTGCACGGGCGATGTCGCCGCGCGCGGCATAAACCATGCCCAACTGGTACCACGCGAATGGATTGAGCCTGTCGCGCCCGACCGCCGCGCGCAGGACGCGCTCGGCCTCGGCGTAATTCGCCTCGTCCTCGGTCGCGATCAGCGCGTGGCCGAACATCGAGGCGATGAGCGGCTGGTTCAGCGTCAGCTCGGTCGCGCGGCGCAGGGGGACGAGCGCTTCGTCGGGGCGCCCGGATTCGAGCAGGACCTGCCCCTCGAGCTCGAGGAAATAGGGATTGTTCGGCTCCATCGCGAGCAGCGCATCGGCTTCGGCGAGCGCTTTCTCGACCCGGGCGTCCTTGTGCCAGGCATAGGCCCGCGCATAGCGCGCCGCGACGCGCATATCGCTGGGCGGATAGGCATTAAGGGTTCGCTCGGGCTCGGCGAGATAGCCGTAGAGCTTGGCCTGGACCCGCTCGAAACGCTCCTGCAGTTCCCGGTCTTCCGGCGCGTCCCAGGCTTCGTCCTGCTGGAGCAGGCCGCGAAGGGTCTGGATGCGGTCGCCCGACAGCGGGTGGGTGCGGCCATAAGCGGCCTCGTCAGCCTGGCTGTAGCCGCGCCTTATCTCGAAATTGCGGAGCTTCTCGAAGAAGGAGATCATGCCCTTCCCGGTGATCCCGGCGCCCGACAGGTAACGCGCACCGGCAAGGTCGGTGGAAGCTTCCTGGTTGCGGTTGAAGGCCAGGAAACTGCCCATCGCGGCCTGCTGACCCGCCATCATGGCGCCCATCGCGGCTTCACCCGCCCCTGCGAGCGCCGCGCCGACGCCGAGCAGGAGCGAAAGGATCGTGATGCCCTGCGCCGCCTTCACTCGCTCCTCGAAACGGACCACGTGGCCTGCGGTGATATGGCCGAGTTCGTGCGCGATCACGCCCTGAACCTCGTTCGCGGTGTCGGCGACCGAGAGCAGGCCGGTGTGGATGTAGACCACCTGTCCGCCCGCGACGAAGGCGTTGATCGAGGGGTCGTTGATGAGGACGATCTCGACGTTCTCGGGCTCGAGCTCGGACGCTTCGACCAGCGGGCGCGCCATGTCGGCGAGCAGCGCCTCGGTCTCGGCATCGCGCAGCACCGATTGCGCCGCCGCCTGCGTCGCCGCCAGCGCAAGGCTCGCAAGGAAGGCGAGCGCGTAAGCGAGCGGGCGCCAGGGGGCAGCTCGATATGACAGGGCCGGGAGGAGCGACATCGTGCGCGGGTTCTAGCGTGTTTGCGCCTGAACGGAAACTGAAAGCGAGCCGGTGCCCGCGGCCTCGCGGGCGAAGCGCACGATCCTTTGCGCGACGTCGCGCCGCCAGCGCCACGGCGCGGCGAGCGCGAGGAGCGGATCGTTGTGGTTCGCCTCCCGCAGGAAAAGCGTTTCGACCGGGCCGCCGGCCGCCTCGATCCGGCGGGCGAGTTCGCGGCTGTTGCGGGGCTTCACGAGATCGTCCGCCTCGCCATGGACGAGCAGGACGGGCGGGGCATCGCCGGTCACATGGGTCACGGGCTGGGTGGCCCCGGGATCGGGCGCAGCGCCGAACGCGGCTTGCGAGGAATCGCTCTCGAAGGGGTAGAAATCATACGGCCCGGCAAGACCGACCACGCCCGCGATCGCGTCCTGCGGCACACCCGCCTGCGCGAGCCAGCGCCGCTCCAACGCGGCCATCACGACATTGTAGGCCCCAGCCGAATGACCCGCGAGCACGATCCTGTCGGGATCGCCGCCATGGCGCGTGATGTTTTCGTGGGTCCAGCGGATCGCCGCGGCCGTGTCCTCGACCATGGCGGGATATTCCCCACCCGGAACGAGGCGATAGCCCGCCAGCACGACGACGAAGCCCTCCGGCACGAAGGCCCGCCCGACAAAACCGTAATCCTCCGGATCGCCCGATTTCCAGCTGCCGCCATGGACGAACAGCAGGACCGGGCGCGGCCTGTCGTCAGCAAGGCCCTCGGGCACCTGGCAGGGGCCCCAGACGACGACTTTCTGATGCGGGTCGGGGCCCGTGGAGGCGATGCCGCGACGGCACGCATCGCGATCCTCGCCCGCGATGCGATCGATCGTGTCGAGCACGGCCGGGCCATTGCGCATGATTGCGACCTGCAGCGCCGCCCCGCCCAGCAGGAGGACGCCGAGCAGGATTCCGAGGCTCCACCACACTTTGCGCATTCTCCTTCTCACCCCGCTTCCGGCTCGCCTGGGCCGCTGCGGGGCACCTGGCCCTCGCTCGCCGTGCGTACGAGACCTTCGACCCCGCCTTCGAAATCGAGCCCGGCGGTTTCGAGAAAACGTGCCGCCGCGCGGTAGTCGCTCCCGGTCCAGAACGGCACCCCCGCCGCCTCTATCGCCGCCTTAGCGCGATGTTCCCCATCGGTCAGCGGCGCGCCCGCGACTTCGCGGATGAAGACCGCCGCGATGCGATCGGGATGGGCCTCGGCGATTGCGCCGAAGGCGAGGAGGTCGCGCTGCGTGTCGTCGCCGATCAGGGCGAAGCGGAGCTGCGGGAAAGTCGAGATTATGCGCCGGATCGCCTCGAGCTTGTGCGAGCCGTGCCCCTCCTTGCCCAAGGTGCGGCGATTGAATCCCCAGTCGCGCAGCATGACCGGACCCAGCGGCAGGCCGCGCTCGCGCTTGAAGGTGACGAGATAGGAAAACAGGTTCCACGGGCTCGAGGAGACGTAGAAGACCGGCCGCACCCGCGCCTGCGGGGCGATGGCGCCGATCGCCCCGCCCGCCTTTTCGGTCCCGTGCGTCCCGTGCGCAGACCCGCCAAGTGCGGTGAAGAAGCCGGTCGCGCCGGGGACGAGCACGCGCTCGCTCGGCATCTGGGCGAAGACCCGCTTCCAATTGCGGGCAATGGCGCGGAAATTGCCGGTGATCCCGGTTTCGAGGATGGTGTCGTCCACGTCCGAGATGATCCCCATGCGCGTCTCGCCTCCGGGCGCGAGGATATAGGCCGGCGCCTCGCCCGGCTCGCCCCGGTCGGGGCAGCGCCAGCGCAGGGTCGCGTGTTCCCACCGGGTGCGCGGGGCGGGCGGGCAGGCGGGTGCAATCGGCAGGTCGAACCGCACGAAGCCCTCGGGCCCGGTCACGCCCTCGCCGCGGATCACTTCGCCATTGGCGCAGTCATATACGATTTCGACGGACAGGCCCGGCACCTCGCGCGAGGCGTATTCGCCCAGCATCGTTGCGAAATCGCGCCAGAAGCTGCGCGCCTCGAAGACGGGTTCGCGCGCACGGATGGCGCGGGCACCCAGATAGAGATGCTCGGCGTTGCGATAGCCGAAAAACGGCTGCACGCGGACAGGGCCGCGCCGTGAGAACAGGCCGAGCAGCATTGCCGGCGATCTAGCCGCCCCGGGCGGCAAGGCCAAGGGGCGATGGCGGGGCCTTTCGCGGAGCGGGGGGTTCTACCCGACCATTTTCCTCGCCGCGCGCTCGATCAGGGGCACGTCCTCCTCGATCTCGCCGAGCAGGTGGACCGTCCCGGTCTCGTCGCGGCGGATCATCAGGAGGCCGAATTCGGGCCCGTCGGGCGACAGGTCCTCGAACATCAACGCTTCGAGCTCGCGCAGCTTTTCGGCGAGCGCCTCGCGCACGGCCTTTTCGGTCTCGACGGGCTTGCCCGCTTCCTCGCGGCGCAGGCGGCGTTCGGCCTGGACGACGGCCTTGAGGCCGCCCTCCACTTCGCCGAGGAAGCCCGCTAGCGCCCCGCGTTCGAGGCCGATTCGGTGGGCGTGGGAAAGGACGGCGGCATATTCGGTGAGCCGGGTCTTGTCGTAATCGCTGCCGAAGACGAGCTTGACCACCGGGGTCATCGGGGCGCGGTCCTGTATCGTCAGTCCGCTTTCGGCTACCAGCTCGGCGAATTCCTCCGGCGCGTCCTGGGCCGCGAGCGAGACGTCATAGGCGCGGCCGACCGCGGCATAGAGCGCGGTGCGGCTGCGATCCTCGCTCGCGCTCGCATTGCGCGCAAGCTCGCGGGCCGAGGCGAGGCAGTCGTGAAGGCCGCCATCCATCGGCAGGTCGGCAAGGTCGGGCTCAGCCTCGTTCCAGTCCTGCTCGGGTGCGCTGAAATCGCCGCCGTGGAAATTCTCGGGGTTGTAATCCTCGGGGTCGAAATGCTCGGCTTCGAGATCGATCGCCTTCTTGGCCGGGGCCTCGATGTAATCGGCGAGCGAGGCGAAGTTGTAGCTGACGTCGTCCTCGTTCTCTTCGTCGGGATCGTCGAGCGCATACTGGCCGAAATCGGGCATCGGCAGCTCGCGGCGCTGCGGATCGGCGAAATCTGGATCGATCTCGAAACCTGCGCCCAGATCGAGCACGCCCCCATCTTCGCCATCTGCTTCGCCGGCGAAGACGTCGTCCTCATCCGTTTCCGAAGCGGGGGAATCCGCCCATTCGACCAGCGGATCGGCCGCGTGCACGCGCGGTTCGTCCTCACCGTGCGCGGTGCCTTCGTTCTCGAGCGCCTGGTCGATCTCGAGCAGGAGTTCGTCCGAAGTCAGCGCGTCCGCCATCTCCTTCCAGTTGATGACGCCATAGATGAAGTCGATCGTCTCGCCATCGCTCGAAAACGGAAGCAGGATACCGCGATAGAGGATTGAGCAGCCGCGCTGGTTCACGAATTCCGCTTCGAAGCCGATCGGGGCCTCGTTGGCGAGGATCTGCATGTAATGGTCGGTGATCCTGCTCAGCAGCGAGCGCGGCGGGACATCGGCGAGCGTCCGGATCGGACCTGCCGCGCCGCATTCCTCGCCCAGCCGGTCGCCGAGATATTGCACCACCGGATCGTCGATTCCGCCGGTGAAGTCGAGCAGCACGCTGTTGGGGCCGAAATCGGTCAGTTCCTCGGGCGACAGGTCCTCGATCGACGGGAATGTCTTTTCTTCGAGCAGGCTCGCCCAGTGATTGTAGGCGCGCACCTGCATGCGGCGCTCGTCCTGGCCGATCGCATGGGGAGGGACATCGCCGGACCGTTCGCTGTCATCGCCTTCGGACGAAGCCCGGTCGGCCGTTTCCTCGCTCGCGGCGTCGGCCCGTGCGTCGGATGGGCCGGTCGCCACCGGATCCGTCTCGCCCGGTTCGCCGGATTCGAACATGCCCCGCAGATTGTCCATTGCCCGTTTCCGCCCTTTCATAACGGCTGTTTCGAGCCGTTCTGGCGTTACGTGGTAAACATTGCGTTAAGTGCCGCGGGCAAAATCGGGGGCCGCGCGCCAGGCCGGGGCTTACAGGAAATAGCGCATCGTGATGGCGATGTCCTGCCGCCCGGTCTTGTGCTCGAACACGGCGTCGCGGAATTTCGGCGGGGCCATCCTTACCGGCGCATCGCGCGAAAAGCCGTAGCCTTCCTTGGGCATCATGCCGAGCGCGCGGTCGGCCTTGCCGTTATCGTTCTCGTCATGCAGCAGCGCGACGGCGTATTTGCCCGGTTCGACCCCTGTGAAGCGGATAGTGACCGCTTCGCCCGCCTTGACGACCGTCCGGTGCGAGGCGGGATCCTTGATGCATTTGGGAAAGATCTTTTCCTCCGTCGTCATGCAGGCGCGCACCGTGCCCTCGGCGGAACGCAGGCCGGTGACGGTGATGACGACCTCGTCCGCCGCTGCGGGCACCGCCGCGAACGCGCCGGTCGTCGCCGCCAGGATCGTGAGCGCTCTCACGATGCCTCGGGTCCGCGCGGCGGAGCCAGCGGAGCGGTTTTCGGGGCGACCGTGGCCGGCGCCGGCGCGCCCCGGCGCGCACCTGTGATGCGCCGCGACAGGCCCCGATCGGTCCCGCACAAATGGTCCCAGAACCGGAAATAGAGCCCGAAATTGCATCTGTAGTCCTCGTGATGCTTCTCGTGATGGCTCGCCGTTATCAGCCAGTGTCCCAACGCCGAGTGAACGAGGCGCCGGGGAAATATCTCCCAGCCCATGTGATTGGTCACGCCCATGATCGTGGCGATGCCCAGAACCACGCCGAGCATCGCGATATGGATCGGTACGATGAAGACGAGGAGGGGAATAAGGATCGCCCCTGTGAGCGATTCGACCCAGTGAAAACTCATCGCGGTCCAGGCGGTCGGCGGGCGGCTCTTGTGATGGACGGCGTGGGCGATGCGAAACAGGCGCGGTTCGTGCATGGCGCGATGGGTCCAGTAGAACCACGTGTCCTGCACGAACAGATAGACGAAGGCCGAAAGCGGCAGATACCACAGCGGCAGCGCGGTGAAATCGGTGTAGACCTGGGTCCAGCCGAGATTGCGCCAGCTCCACAGCATCAGGCCCGCAGGCGTGCCGTAGATCGCCGCTGCGGTGAGCGACCACGCGATCTCGCGCCGGATCTGCGACCGCTGCTGGGCATAGAGGCCGGGGCGCACCCGCTCGGTCAGCCAGGAAAACAGCCCCGAGGCGAGGAAATAGCGCAGCGCCACCATCACGCTCGTCGCGAAGCTGGCAAACAGGAGAGCGACGAGAAGCGGCGTATCGGACCCGGGCATCGGGAGGGTATGGCCGATTTGTCCGCGCCGGGACAGCACCTTTGTGCGCCCCCGGCAAAATCGCCCGCGCAGCCCGGGAGCCTCAGGCGATCTCGCCGCCGAATTCGCTGCAATGCGCGTCCATGAGCACCGTGTGGCGCCGCATCGCGACCCGGGCGAGCCGTTCGATCTCGACCTTGCGCCGGGCGGCGGCGAGCGAATGGAGCGGGGCATGACGCAGGATCTCCGCGTCATAGCCGTCGGCGACGATGATCCCGCAGCAATCGGGCCGGTAGGCTTCGCCTTCGAGCGGGGAGCGGTCGAGCCCGGGCGGAACGCCCCAGAAGAAGCGGTCGCAATGGTCGAGGTAATCGGGCCACTTGCCATCGCCGAGAAGATCGCCGCGCGAGATCTTGATCTCGACGATCACCACCAGCCCCTTGGCATCGACGCCCATCAGGTCGGCGCGGCGGCCGTTCCTCAGCGGCATTTCGGGCAGGCACCAGATGCCGTTGCGGGCGAACAGGCGAGCGATCCCGCGGGCCACGTCGGACGCGATCGGGCCGGCTGGATCGTCGGCTGGAGCCGAATCGGAAAGGCTTGCGATCGGGTCGGTCATGCCCGATTGCTGGAACAGAATGGGAACGCAGTCAAGCCGCCCGCCGTGTGGTCACGCTGTTTGGCGACAGGGGCCGCTCGCGCTGCGTGCGATCAGTCCCGATCGACCACGGCCAGCACGGCGTCGCGCGCGGCGTGGAATTCCCGCCACAGCGCAAGCGCCGGGACGGCGGCTTCCTGCCCGCGCTCGGTCAGGGTCCTGAGCGCGGCAAGGCCGGGGCGCATCATCGCGTCGATATCCTCGATCCCCTGCCAGGCGAGCTCGCGCTGCCATTCGCTCGCTTCGCCCAGCTGTCCGGAAAAACCGGCCACCGCGCCGCTTGCCGCTTCGGGGGCGAGCCCGGCGAGCGAAGCCAGCTGTCCGGCCTGCTCGTGAAGGTCACTCCAGCGCCTTGCAAGCGAGCCGAGCGGTTCTTTCGCGGCCTGCGCGCTTTCGCGCATCGTGCGGATCTGGTCGGGGGGAAGAGCAGACATGATGCACGGCATAGACGGCCGGGTATTGCCGATTGGTTAAGCTGGACCGTGCGTGGCTTGCGGCGAAATCCGCGACCACGATTATGCTGGCGAAGCGCAGCCCGGCTTGCTAAGCGCCCGGGCAAAGCCAATGCCAGTCCCTGGCGGCATCTGCGCACCCGTAGCTCAGCTGGATAGAGCGCTGCCCTCCGAAGGCAGAGGTCACAGGTTCGAATCCTGTCGGGTGCGCCAGCTTTTTCATAAACTTAATTGAAAATGCGTTGGCTTTTTGAGGCCGTGCTCCGGTGAATTGCCTTGCGAGCCCAATACCAGGCTCGTTTCTGTGCAGCCTCGAGTATCGTACGGTATGTACTCACTTTAGACACTCGGGCAGGTGGCGAAGCTATGCTGACGCGCGCTGTGGCCACGAAGCAGAAGCGAGTCGAGCCATACCGTAATGACGACATATGGGCCGGAAGCGGGCGGTCTGCTCTTGCGACAAAAACGACCATGACCGGACCGTCCGCTAGCGTTTAGAGTTTCGGACGCCCTAAGGCGTCGGAAAGTCGACGGTGCCCGAACCCGCTGGCCGCAAGCGGTGAGCTATGGGGATTTCGATTCCGGACCGGGCTGGGCGTCTGCTGACGGTGCCGATAAGCGGACGGGTCTGGGAGCAGCCCGTCCGACTTTAAAGTGACAAGGCAGCCGCGGGACGCCGGCTCGTCCGATTCTGGCGATGGGACGTCTGCTTCTGGACGGACGATATGCAGACGTCCTTCTCCCCGGAAGCGCGGTTGCGGTGAGGTCTGGCGGTGTCGAGCCGTGCCGAGTCACGACGCAAGCATCCCGGATGGGGCGATGGGGCATGGCGGGCCGCGCGGCAGATAGCGGCGTTCGATGGTCTCGATGATGATCGTGGTCCCGCCGCAGCAGGGGCATTGCCTAGGTTCGCAGGAAGGATTGTGCCCGGTCGAAAGGCGGCCGCGCGTGAGGTGGCTTCAGACCGCCCGCGGTGCGCGTGCTATGGTCGCGCGGGGCATGAAGACATGCGCGGCGGATGCGATCGCCGGGGTCAGCGTGCCCTGCGGCCGAATTGCGCCGCCGCCCCCACCCGCCTCGATCAGCCGCATGCAGGCCCCCGCGAACAATGCGCCCAGCGGCTGGTGCAGGGTCGAGATCGGTGGATGGCTGCGGGCAAGGCCGGACGTGTCCTCGAGCGCGAGCAGCGACAGGTCGCGCGGCACGGCAAGGCCCAGTTCGTGCGCGACCTGCAGCACGCCGAGTGCGACCGCCTCGGTCCCCGCGATGATCGCGGTCGGCCTTATCGTCGGCGCGAGCCAGCCGCGCGCGAGATCGATCGCGCCGGCAAGGTCGCGCGGCTCTTCCGAGACGAAATGGCGGTGCGCGCGGCTGCCCGCCTCGGCGAGCGCACGGCGATAGCCTTCGATCCGGCGGCGCGAGCGGACGATGTCGCCGTCGCCGGCGATGAAACCGACCTGGCGGTGCCCATGCTCGATCAGCTTGGCGGTCGCCGCTTCGCCGAAGCCCGCCTCGTCGAGGCCCGGCAGGACGCGGCCGTGTTCGTGCCGTTCGGCGAGGCACGCGGCCGCCAGCCCGCGCCTTTCGAGCATGTGGTGAAATTCCGCCCGCTCGTCGAGCGGGGGGAGCAGCACGACCCCGTCGGGCGTGAGCGATGTCAGCGCGGATGCGAGATCGCGCTCCTGCGATATCTGCTTAAACATCAGGTGGTAGCCCTGGCCGCTGCAGGCGGCGAGCCCTTCGAGCAGCATCCGGTCGAGCGGGAGGCGCCCGGCAAGCTCGCCAGCCGTTCCACCCTCAATCGCCGCGAGCAGAAGATAGCTGCGCGCCCCGCCCATCCGCCGCGCCGCCGCATTTGGGACATAGCCGAGCGTCTCGATCGCCTGTTCGACGCGGGAGCGGGCCGATCCGCTGACGTTGGGACTGCGGTTGATGACGCGCGAGACGGTCTGGCGCGAAACCCCCGCTTCGCGCGCCACGTCCTCGATGGTGATGTTGCCCCGGCCCATGGCAACGAGCCTCTTTCCTTTGCGACCTTGATAGGCCGATACCTTACAAAGGTTAGGAAATTAAGCCGGGCTGATCGTTCACACCGGCTTAATTCGGCCCGGTGGGCGCAATCGAAGCGTAGCAGCGGCTCCTGTTCGGGCCGAACGCGGCCCGAGCGCCGATCAATCGAACCCCCGCGCAAGGAATTCGAGCGCGCACCCCGCGAGCATGGCCGCGCCATTGGGCAGGGCGCTTTCATCGACATGCATGCGCGGGGAATGGATCGCGCAGCACTGGCTCCAGTCCTCGCCATCGGGGGCGACGCCGAGGAAGAACATCGCGCCGGGCACCTGTTCGAGGACATAAGAGAAATCCTCAGCCCCCATGATCGGCGCGGCGAGGTCGCGCCAGCCTTCCTCCCCGCCAAGGGCGCGGGCGACTTTTTCCCCCAGCGCGACCGCGCGCCGGTCGCAGATCGTCACCGGAAAGCCGGGAATGATCGCGCAGTCCGCCTCGACCCCGTGGGCGCGGGCGGTGTCGGCGGCGGTCGCGGCGACGAGCCGGTGCGCCTTTTCGCGGTGTTCGGGCGAAAGCGTGCGGATCGTGCCGGCCAGCATCGCTTCGTCGGGGATGACGTTGTGCGCGGTCCCGGTGTGGATCTGGGTGACCGTCACCACCACCGCGCTCGCCGCGTCGAAACGGCGGGTCACCATCGCCTGCAACGCGCCCACGATCGCGGCTGCCGCAGGGACCGGGTCGGCGCAGTCATGCGGCATCGAGGCGTGCCCGCCCTTGCCGCGCACGATGATGGTGAACTGGTCCGCCGCCGCCATCAGCGGCCCCGGCTTTCCCGCGAGCACTCCGTGCTGCGCATTGGGCATGATGTGCAGCGCAAACGCCGCGTCGGGCAGCGGGTCGATCAGCCCGTCCTCCAGCATGAAGCGCGCGCCGTGATGGCCTTCCTCGCCCGGCTGGAACATGAAATCCATCGTCCCGGCGATCTCACCGCGACGCGCGCACAGCATCCGCGCGGCACCCGCGAGCATAGCGGTGTGCGTGTCATGCCCGCATGCATGCATCCGGCCCGGGATCGTGGAGGCGAAATCCGCCCCGCTCTTTTCCTCCATCGGCAGCGCGTCCATGTCGCCACGCAGGAGCACGCGGCGTTCGCCCGGCTTCCCCCCGACCAGCGTCGCGACGGCTCCCGTGGTCGAAGGGCCGCTGCGCCATTCGAGCGGCAGGTCCGCCAGCGCCTCGCGCACCTTGGCCATGGTCTTCGGGCAATCGAGACCGAGTTCGGGTTCGGCGTGGATCGCGCGGCGCAGCGAGACGATGCCGGGAGCGAGCGCGCGGGCGGATTCGAGAAGATCGGGGGCGAGCATGGTGCGATCCTATGCCGCCCGGGCGCGGCGATCCAGCCCCCTGGCGCTTTGGTTGTCCGCGCGCCTCGTCCCGGGCCGCCCGCGCGTCCGTTCACCCCGCGGGGTTCGCGCCCGGGCTTGCAATTCGCAGGGGCGCACCGATGTGTCCGCGCAACGTCGTTCGCATTGTTACAATTGCGGGTAAACATGGCAGTGGCATGGACGCTGCCTCACGTTTATAGGGGCCGGTCATGGCAACCTCGATCTACGAATTCGCGCAGCTGCCGCGCCGTGATGCCGCACCGGGCGAGCGTCCTGTGCGCTCGCGCGGGCGGCGCGTGCGCGCGCCGGGCGAGGCGCCGGTCGTGGGCGTGATCTACAATCCGCGCAGCCATCGCAATCGCGGGGCCGACCTCGACTGCTCGATCAGCCCGCATATCCATATCGCCCAGCCCGGCGACCGCAGCCAGCTGCTCGAGGCGCTTGCCGATCTTGCCGCGCGCGACATCGACCTGCTCGTCATCAATGGCGGCGACGGGACGGTGCGCGACGTGCTGACCTGCGGCGCGCCCCTGTTCGGCGCGGACTGGCCGCCGATCGCGGTGCTGCCCAAGGGCAAGACCAATGCGCTGACGATCGATCTCGGCGTGCCCAAGGACTGGAGCCTGCAGGCCGCGATCGAGGCGCTGGATACGGGCGGAACCGTGCGGCGGCGGCCGATCGCGATCGAATCCCTCGACGATCCGGCCTCGGCCCATGTCTTCGGCTTCATCTTCGGCGCCGGCGCCTTCACCACCGCGACCCGCGCGGGGCAGGTCTCGCACCGGCTCGGCGCGTTCAATTCGCTCGCGGTCGGTGCAACGGCGCTGTGGGCGCTCGCCCAGTCGCTTTTCGCCACCCGGAGCAATCCGTGGCGCAAGGGCGCGCGCATGACGATCCGGCTGGGCGCGAGCGGCGCGCCGCTGGGGCACAGCGGCAAGGGCGATCCCGAATATCGCCAGGCGCTGTTCGCCTCGACGCTGGAAAGGCTGCCTGCCGGGCTCGTCCCGTTCGGCCGGCTGCGCCACGGGCTGAAGCTCGTCGCGGTCGACCAGATCTCGCGCCTCACAACGCTCAGCGTGCCCGCCGTGGTGCGGGGGCGGTCCGTCAGTGGCCTGCGCGAAAAGGGCATCCACCAAATCGCCGCCTCGCATTTCACGCTCGAGATCGAGGATCAGTTCATCCTCGACGGGGAAGCTTTTCCGGCGGGCAATTATCGCATAGGCCAGGGGCCCGAACTCGAATTCGTCACCCCCTGAGGCCGGAGACAGCGTATGGCGGCCGAGGCCGGGCCGCGTGCGGCTCCCGACAGGTCGGTTCCCGATGACGACGCGCTGGCGGCGCGGATCGCAGCCCGGCTGGACGCGCCGGTCGATCCGGCCGTGCGCGCCTTTGCTGCGGCGCTGGGCGAGGAAGCGGGCGCGCGGGCGGTGCTGTTCTACGGGTCGAACCTGCGCACCGGATCGCTCGAAGGGGTGCTCGATTTCTACGTCCTGATGCCGGGAGAGGCGGCGGGCGAGGCGCGGGTCTGGCCGCGGGTGAGTTATCGTGAACGCTCACATGAACCCGAAGCCCTGCGCGCTAAGGTCGCGACCATGCGGCTCGCGACCTTCGCCGAGGCGGCCCGCGCAGAGCGGCTAGACACGACGATCTGGGCCCGCTTCGTGCAGCCGAGCGCGCTGGCATGGACCGCCGATGACGCCGCTCGGGGCGACGTGACCGCCGCGATCACCGCCGCGGCGATCACGGCCGCGCGGCTCGCAGTCGCGCTCGGGCCGCAGGCGGGCACGGCGGGCGATTACTGGCGCGCGCTTTTCCGGGCGACCTATCGCGCCGAATTCCGGGTCGAGAAACCGGGGCGCGAGAACGATATCCTCGCGGTCAACGCGGACCATTTCGAAGGGCTTCTCACGCTCGCACTGGAGGCAGCGGGAATCGGCGTGGAGAAGGAGGGCACGCGGATCGTGCCCGCGATGGACCCGCGCGAACGGCGCGACGTGCTGCGCTGGTGGAAACGGCGCGAAAGGCTCGGCAAGCCATTGAATTTCGTGCGACTCGTCAAGGCCAGCGCGACGTTCGAAGGCGCGGCGCGATATGCTGCGTGGAAGATCGAGCGCCATACCGGGATGCCGGTGGAGATCACGCCTTTTCGCGAACGTCACCCGCTGCTCGCCGCGCCGGGAGTGCTGTGGGCGCTGTGGCGGCACCGTCGGCGCTAGGGCCCGCGCCGCCGCCCGAGTCCCATCAGTCCATGTACCGCATCTCGATCGACAGGCGCGTGACGCCGTCGCCTGCGCTGAACGTCGTATCCTCGAGCGCGGGCGGGCGCGGAATGCCGAGGAAGGTCCTGATCACCGGATCGCCCGACATGCCCGCGCCATCGGTCGAAAAATCCTTCTCGCGGTTGCCGTTCGCATCGTGCTGCACCGCGATCGCGTATTTCCCGGCGCGCGGCAGGGGCACGCACGCATAGGTCACGCCCCTGTTCGGCCTCATGTCGATGCGGTGAATGTAGCGCCGCGAGCGCAGCCAGTCGCTGTCCTTGGCGAAATAGGTCCGCACGAACAGGTTGCCGCTGCCCGAGCGCAGGCCGGTGATGCGCAGGCGCACGGCAGGCCCCTTGCCCGGAGCGCATTGGGTCATGTCGTTGTCGATCTTGACGCCATAGGCCTGCTCGGCCGCGGCGGGCGGCGCGAAACCGAAGGCGAGCGCCCCCGCTCCGCCGAGCGCCGCGATGGCGGCGACGAGCGGGCGAGTGCCCTTGCGAAAGTGCGCCGAACGCGTGGAAATACCCCGTGAAATCATCATCTGCCCTGCCTGTGAAAATCCGTGCCGGCGGGCCGTCTTTTCCCGCGCCCGGCGCCCTGCCCTGTCATGCGGGCTCTGCGAACATGCATCGTTCCTGCCAGCGTCGGCGTGAATTGTGCCTTAACCGCGACCTTTACCCGATCTGGCGCCCGGTAAGCCCCGCCTTGCGGGATGATGGTGGAAAAGCCCGTTTGCCATGTTGTCGCCCGATTCGCCCCTCCGGTAATGCGACACTCGCGCGAGGAAGGGCGCGCCGCACACATTATGCCAGCACCTCTCATCTCTCCCTCGATCCTGTCAGCCGATTTCGCCCGGCTGGGAGAGGAGGTGCGCGCGATCGACGAGGCCGGGGCGGACTGGATCCATGTCGATGTCATGGACGGCCATTTCGTGCCCAACATCACGATCGGCCCCGCCGTCGTGAAGGCGCTGCGACCGCATACCGACAAGCCTTTCGACGTCCACCTGATGATCGCGCCGGTCGACCCCTACCTCGAAGCTTTCGCCGAGGCCGGGGCCGATATCATCACCGTCCATCCCGAGGCCGGGCCGCACATCCACCGCACGCTGCAGGCCATCAGGGCGCTTGGCAAGAAGGCGGGCGCGGTGATCAATCCCGGCACGCCTGTGGAGGTGCTCGACAACCTCATGGACCTCGTCGACCTCGTTCTCGTGATGAGCGTCAATCCCGGCTTCGGCGGGCAGAGCTTCATTTCCTCGCAGCTCGCCAAGATCGAAAAGGTGCGCGCGATGATCGATGCCACGGGGCGCGACATCCACCTCGAGGTCGATGGCGGGGTCAATCCCGAGACCGCGCGGCAATGCGTCGATGCGGGAGCCGACGTGCTGGTCGCCGGCTCGGCCACGTTCAAGGGCGGGGCCGGACAATACGCCGCCAATATCGCCGCCCTGAAGGGGGAGGCGTGATGGATAGCCTCTTCGCGGGCCAGAAGGCGCCTTCGCCCGATGAGATCGAGGACCGGGCCGCCGCCGAGACCGAGGAGCCGGCCTTGCCCCTCGCGCAGCGGGCAGAGCCGGGCGTGCAGACCGACGCCGGGCAAGCGGAGCAGGCCTCTGCCCCGCCGGAAACCTCGCGCGCGCTCGCCCTCTCCGATGTGATCGCTCCCAAGGCGCGCGCCGGGGAGACGCTGATCCGCATGGCCTATCGCCTCGGCGTGCCCCGCCAGGCGCTCGCCGCACCGTTTCGCCGCGCCTCGCCGCTGCGCGTGCTGGCGACGGTCGAAGCCGCCGCGCCGGGCGACAGGGCCGCCGGGACCGCATTGAGGGCAGGGCATTTCCTCGTCCAGGGGGTCAAGCAGCCGATCGCCAGCCTCGATTTCACAGGCTCCACGCGCCTGTCGCCGGGGATCGAGCGGGCGATCCACTCCTTCTCCTGGCTCGCCGATCTCGCCGCCAGCGCGCCGCGCGCCGATTGCGTGCCCGTGGCCGAGCGGATCGCCAAGGCGTGGCTCGACGCCCACCGGACGCCCGCGCGCGGGACTCCGTGGGAAGTCGAGCTTGCCGGGCTGCGCCTAATGGCCTGGCTGGTCCATGCGCCGCTGGTCCTGTCGGGGAACGATCCCGGGCTCAAGCCGCGCCTGCTCGAGGCGATCGACGACACCGCCGACTGGCTCGACCGCAAGGCGGCCTCGGCCGGGGCCGGGCTGGGACAGGTCGCGGGCTGGGCGGGCGTCACCGCAGCGGGGCTGCTGCTGCCCGAAGGCCGCCCGCGCCGCCTTTATGGCGAGGCCCGCCTGATCCGCGCGCTGGGCGACATGGTGGGCGAGGATGGCGGCGTGCTCGCCCGCTGCCCGGCCGCGCAGATAGAGGCGATCCGCCTGCTGACCGACCTCATCGCCTGCTACGAGGCGGCCGAGGTCGAGGCCCCGCAAGCGCTGTTCGTCATGCGCGAACTGCTTGTGCCGCCGCTGCTCGCGCTGCGCCACGGAGATGGCGGGCTGGGCAGCTGGCAGGGACAGGGCGCGGTCGATGCGCACCGGCTCGCCGCGCTGATCGAGGCAACCGGCGTGCGCACCCGCCCGCTCGCCGAAGCGGGGCATTGGGGCTTTCACCGGCTGCGCGCACGCGACACGCAGGTTCAGATCGACGCCGCGCCGCCGCCGCGTGCGCGCCATGCGCGCTGCGGCTGCGCCTCGACGCTCGCCTTCGAACTGTCGGACGGAGCGGCGCGCGTGATCGTCAATTGCGGCGGCGCGGCGCTTGCCGGGGGTCAGGTTCCGGCGCGGATCGGGCAGGGGCTGCGCGCCTCTGCCGCCCATTCGACTCTGGTGCTCGACAATGCCAATTCGACCGCGGTCGAACTCCACGGCAAGCTCGGGCGCGGGGTCGAGACGGTCGAGATAGAGCGCCGCCTGCTGGGCGATGAGGGCCGGGACGGCGTCCGGATCGAAGCGAGCCATGACGGCTACGAAGCGCGCTTCGGCCTGACCCACCGCCGCGTTCTTTCGCTGCGCGCGGACGGGACCGAGCTTGCGGGCGAGGACATCCTCGTTCCCGCCGGGCGCAAGGGCAAGCGCGGCAAGATCGGCTTTGCGATCCGCTTCCATCTCGGCAAGGGGGTCGAGGCGCGTCTGTCGGAAGACGGGCGCGGCGCGAGCCTGCTGACCGCGGACGGGAAGCTCTGGCAATTCCGCCTGCGCGGCGATAGTGCCGCGGCGGGCGATATCGCTCTCGCCGTCGAGGACAGCCTGTGGGTCGATGGCGAGGGGCGCCCGCATCCGACCGAGCAACTCGTGATCGAGGGGCTGACATCGCGCGGCGGGGGGCAGTTCTCCTGGCTGCTGAGAAAGACGGGGTAGCATTTCGTGAGCATGGCGAAGATCAATCGGGCGCTGCTTTCGGTGTCCGACAAGACCGGCTTGGCCGAACTGGGCAAGGCTCTGAGCGCGTGCGGGGTCGAACTGGTGAGCACCGGCGGGACCGCGCGCACCCTGCGCGAGGCGGGGCTGGACGTGCGCGACGTGTCCGATCTGACCGGCTTTCCCGAGATGATGGACGGGCGGGTCAAGACGCTCCACCCCAAGGTCCATGGCGGCCTGCTTGCCCTGCGCGACAATGACGAACATCGCGCCGCGATGGCGGCGCACGATATCGGCGCGATCGATCTTGTCGTGGTCAATCTCTACCCCTTCGAAGCGACGGTCGCGAAAGGCGCGGACCGGGCCGAGATCATCGAGAACATCGATATCGGCGGGCCTTCGATGGTCCGTTCGGCGGCGAAGAATCACGGTTCCGTCACCATCCTCACCGATCCGGCCGATTACGGCGCGCTGGTGGAGGAGATGGAGGCCAATGACGGCGCGACCTCCGATGCCTTCCGCATCCGCATGGCCGGCAAGGCCTATGCCCGCACGGCCGCCTATGACGCGGCGATCGCCAGCTGGTTCGCGTTCGGGGACGCTTTCACCAACCCGCTCGGGCCGGAAGCGTTGCAGGCGACGCCCTTTCCCGCGACCATGCCGCTCGCATTCCACCGTGCCGACACGCTGCGCTACGGCGAGAACCCGCACCAGCAGGCCGCGATCTATGTCCCGCAGGTGACGTCGGGCGGCGTCCCGCAGGCGAGGCAATTGCAGGGCAAGGCGCTCAGCTACAACAACCTCAACGATGCCGACGCCGCGCTCGAACTGGTCGCCGAATTCACCGGGCAGGCACCGGCGGTGGTGATCGTCAAGCACGCCAATCCCTGCGGCGTCGCGCAAGGCGGCTCGCTGCTCGAGGCATGGGAAGCGGCGCTCCAGTGCGACAGCGTCTCTGCCTTCGGCGGGATCGTCGCGGTCAACACCGAGCTCGACGCAGCCACCGCGGAGGCGATCGCGGAAATCTTCACCGAGGTCGTGATCGCTCCCAAGGTGAGCGAGGCGGCGCGCGAGGTCTTCGCCAAAAAGAAGAACCTGCGCCTGCTCGAATGCGGGACGCTGCCCGATCCGCGCCGCGGCGGCTTTGCCATGAAGACCATCGCGGGGGGCATGCTGATCCAGTCGCGCGACGACGGCGCGGTGAGTGCTGAAGACCTGCGCGTCGTGACCAAGCGCGCTCCCAGCGAGCAGGAATTGAAGGACTGCCTGTTCGCCTGGACCGTCGCGCGCCATGTGAAATCGAACGCGATCGTCTATGCCAGGGACGGCGCGACCGCCGGGATCGGCGCGGGCCAGATGAACCGCCGCGATTCGGCGCGGATCGCCGCGATCAAGGCGCGCGAGGCGGCGGAGACATACGGCTGGGAAGAACCGCGCACGAAAGGCAGCGCGGTCGCGTCCGACGCGTTCTTCCCCTTCGCCGACGGGCTGCTGGCGGCAGCCGAGGCGGGGGCGAGCGCGGTGATCCAGCCGGGCGGCTCGATTCGCGACGAGGAAGTGATCGCCGCCGCCGACGAGGGAGGGCTCGCGATGGTCTTCACCGGAATGCGCCACTTCCGGCACTGATTGTGCCCTCAAGCTTCGCTGATTGAGGGAGGTCCCCGCATCCATCGGGCCCGCCGGGGCGTAGCTTCTGTCGACGTTCCAAAGAATGGTCGGAGCAGAACGAAGTCCAACGACGCGTTCACCGGATTGCAAGCCATCCTGCCGCATAACGCGCTTGCACAGGAAACGACCGAGACGACGAAAGACCCCTCCCATGCGCCTCTTCGCCAACGACCTCTACCGCAATTTCGCCATCGGTTTCGCCATCGCCGCGATCGGCGTGGGCATCGCGAACGCGCAAGCTCTGGGGAGCGAGATCGCCCCGCCCGCCTACGCGGCCGAGCCCCATGAGACGCCCCGGCCCGCCCCCGAATTCGTGATCGCTCCCTTCCCCGGAGAGGCCGATTGAAGCGCCTCGCGCCTCTTGTCGCCGCTGCCCTCGCGATAAGCGGCTGCGCGGTTCCGGCACTCGCCGCCGAGGAGCCGGTGAACGCCCCCGCCGCCAAGCGCATTGCCAAGGAAGGCGCAGGCCTCAGGACCGCGATCTTCGCGGGCGGGTGTTTCTGGGGTGTCGAGGGCGTCTTCAGCCATGTGAAGGGCGTGAAATCCGCCGTCGCCGGCTATCACGGCGGCACGTCGAAGAACGCGAAATACCGGGTCGTCACCACCGGCATGACGAACCACGCCGAATCGGTGAAGATCACCTACGACCCCTACGAGGTGCGCTATGACGAATTGCTGCGCATCTTCTTCTCGGTCGTTGCCGATCCCACGCAGCTGAACCGCCAGGGCCCGGATGTCGGCTCGCATTACCGCACCGCGCTCGTGCCGACCAGCAAGGAACAGGAATCGGTCGCGAAAGCCTATCTCGCCCAGCTCGAAAAGGCGGGGATTTGGGATCGCCCGATCGTCACGAAGATAGAAAAGCAGCGCGGCTTCTACCCGGCGGAGGGGTATCATCAGGACTTCATGGCGAAGAACCCGCGCCACAGCTACATCCTGCGCTGGGACCGGCCCAAGGTCGAAGCGCTGAAGGCGATGTTCCCGCGCGATTACCGCGCCGACTTCCTGCGCGACGGCCCGCCGGACGCCTAGGCAGCCTACTGCGCAACGCCGGTCACAAGCCGCTTGGCGAAGCGTGCGCGTGAAGCCTATATGATCATCATGGCACAGCACGCACACACCCATGCGCCCGGCGCCCACGAGCCCGGCAATCACGCGCATGTCGAGCATACCGGCGAGAGCCTTGTCGCCGCCGCGCGCGCCGCGCTGACGGAGAGCGGCGAACAATGGACGAGCATGCGCGAATCCGTATTCGCCGAACTCGCGCGGCACGACCGCCCCGTCTCGGCCTATGACATCGCCGACAATCTCTCGACCGCCCGCGGCAAGAGGGTCGCGCCGAACAGCGTCTATCGCATTCTCGACTTGTTCGTGGCGAACAACCTTGCGATGCGGGTCGAAAGTTCGAACGCCTATCTCGCCAACAGCCATCCGGGCTGCGAACACGACTGCATCTTCCTCGTCTGCGACGAATGCGGCGAAGCCACGCATGTCGACGACGAGAATGTCAGCCAGACGCTGCGCGCGCTGGCAAAGTCCGAAAGCTTCAAGGTCGAGCGTCCGGTGCTCGAGATCCGCGGGCTGTGCGCCTCCTGCGCCTGAGGCGCGTCCCCTTCCCAATGTCCTGTTGCAACGTCAACGCGTTCATCGACAGGCCCGATTCGACTCTGTAAAGCTGGATATATGACCAACTCACCTGTCACCCCGCTGCTCGACCAGGTTCCGACTCCGAACGAGCTTCGCAAACTCAAACCCGAACAATTGCGCCAGCTTTCCGACGAATTGCGCGCGGAAATGATCGACGCGGTCAGCACGTCGGGCGGGCATCTCGGTTCGGGGCTGGGCGTGGTCGAACTGACGGTGGCGCTGCATTACGTCTTCAACACGCCCGAAGACCGGCTGGTCTGGGATGTCGGCCACCAGTGCTATCCGCACAAGATCATCACCGGGCGGCGCGACCGCATCCGCACGCTGCGCCAGGGCGGCGGGCTGTCGGGCTTCACCAAGCGGTCGGAAAGCGAATACGACCCGTTCGGTGCGGCGCATTCCTCGACCTCGATCTCGGCCGCGCTGGGCTTTGCCATGGCGAACAAGCTGTCGGGCAAGCCGGGGCGCGGGATCGCGGTGATCGGCGACGGCGCGATGAGCGCCGGTATGGCCTATGAGGCGATGAACAACGCCGCTCAGGCGGGCAACCGGCTCGTAGTGATCCTCAACGACAACGACATGTCGATCGCGCCGCCCGTCGGAGGCCTGTCGGCCTATCTCGCGCGGATGGTCTCCTCGAGCGAATATCTGGGGCTTCGCAGCCTCGCCAGCCGCGCGGTCAAGAAAATGAGCCGCCGGATGCACGATGCCATCGGCAAGGCCGAGGAATACACCCGCGGCATGGTCACTGGGGGCACGCTTTTCGAGGAACTCGGCTTCTACTATGTCGGCCCGATCGACGGGCACAATCTCGACCATCTCGTGCCCGTTCTGGAAAACGTGCGCGACACCTCCGAAGGCCCGGTCCTGATCCATGTCGTGACCACCAAGGGCAAGGGCTATGCCCCGGCCGAGGAAAGCGCCGACAAGTATCACGGCGTGCCTAAATTCAACGTCGTCACCGGTGAAAAGCAGAAGGGTTCGGCAGGGCCACCCGCCTACCAGAACGTCTTCGGCGATACGCTCGCCGACCTTGCTGACAGCGACAAGCGGATCTGCGCGATCACCGCGGCCATGCCGTCGGGCACCGGCATCGACCGCTTCGCCAAGCGGCATCCGGAACGCAGCTTCGACGTCGGGATCGCCGAACAGCACGGCGTGACCTTCGCCGCCGGCCTTGCCGCGCAGGGTATGCGGCCCTTCGCCGCGATCTATTCGACCTTCCTCCAGCGCGCCTATGACCAGGTCGTCCATGACGTGGCGATCCAGAACCTTCCCGTTCGCTTCGCAATCGACCGCGCCGGGCTGGTCGGCGCGGACGGATCGACCCATGCGGGCAGTTTCGACATCACCTATCTCGCGACCCTGCCCAATTTCGTGGTTATGGCCGCCGCCGACGAGGCGGAACTGGTCCACATGACCTACACCGCGGTCGAACACGATGAAGGCCCCATCGCGTTCCGCTATCCGCGCGGCAACGGGGTTGGCGTGCCCATGCCCGAAACCCCGCAGAAGCTGGAAATCGGCAAGGGCCGCATCGTTCGCGGCGACGCGAACAAGCCTGCAAAGGTCGCGATCCTCTCGCTGGGCGCGCGTCTCGAAGAGGCGAAGAAAGCCGCCGACACGCTCGAGGCCAAGGGGCTTTCGACCACCATCGCCGACATGCGTTTCGCCAAGCCGCTGGACGAGGACCTGATCGCCAGGCTCGCGCGGAGCCACGAAGTCGTCGTCACGATCGAGGAAGGCGCGATCGGCGGTCTTGGCGCGCATGTCCTGACCTTCGCCACGGATGAAGGCCTGACCGATGCCGGGCTGAAAATCCGCACGATGCGCCTGCCCGACATCTTCATCGACCAGGATTCGCCGGAAAAGCAGTACGACATCGCAAAGCTCAACGCCCCGCACATCGTCGAGACCGTGCTCAAGGCGCTCAAGCACAATTCGGCGAGCGTGGAGGAAGCGCGGGCCTGAACAGCCCCAGTGCTCAACGGCGTTCGAGTTCTGCGTCGTTCCGGTAAGTGGCTGGCCGGGCCGGGGTGACGAAGCCCCTCGGCGCTGGCATGGAAGGCGGCGAAAGGAAGCTGCCTCATGTCCCTCCTCACCATCGCTCGCGACGGCGCGGTTGTCACGCTCACCATCAACCGCGCGGAGAGCATGAACCCGCTCGGCGCGCCCGGCGACGGCGAGGAATTCGCGCGCGCCTGCGATGCGATCAACACCGACATGACCGTGCGCTGCGTGATCCTGACCGGGGCGGGCCGGGCGTTCAGCGCGGGCGGCGACATCAAGGCGATGCGCGACAGGTCCGGCACGTTCGGCGGAACCCCGCCCGCGATCTCCGACGGCTATCGCGACAACATCCACCGCATGCTGCGCGCGCTTCACGGTCTGCGCGTTCCCGTCATCGCGGCGGTCAACGGGCCGGCGATCGGATTGGGCTGCGACGTCGCCTGCCTCGCCGACATCCGCATCGCCAGTGAGAAGGCGAAGTTCGGCGTCACCTTCCTGAAGCTCGGCATCATTCCGGGCGATGGCGGGACATGGATCCTGCCGCGCGTCATCGGCATGAGCCGGGCGGCGGAGCTGTTCTATACCGGCGACGTGATCGACGCCGCGACGGCGCAGGAATGGGGCCTGGTCAGCCGGGTGGTCGAAGCGGGCTCGCTGATGGAGGAGGCCCGCGCGCTCGCGGGGCGGATCGCGAAAATGCCGCCCCATTCGCTGCGTCAGTCGAAGATGCTGCTGCGGCAGGGGCGCGAGGTGAGCTATGACACCGCGCTCGAACTGGCGGCGAACACGCAAGGAATGATGCACGCGACCGCCGACCATGCCGAAGGCGTCGCCGCGCTCATCGAAAAGCGCGAGGCGCAGTTCAGGGGAGAGTGAGCCGGTGAGCGGCACGCGGACCGAACTCTCGCCAGACGGGCGCTTCGAGGTCGAATACTGGCTCAGCGAAGGGCTCCATTCACAATGGCGGGAAACCCCACGGGTGAGCGACCTCGAGGCGCGCAGGACGGTTTTCGAACTGCAGGACGAAAGTTTCGATGCCTCGGTCGAATGGCACGATATGCCGGGGCGCTTCACCCTCTACGTCCGCCGCTGGCCCGATTGCGGTTATGGCCTGCCGGTCCTTGTCGATGTCGAGGCAGGCACGGTGCAGCTTGGCGAGGGGGAGGAAACGCATCCGCTCGCCAGGGCCGAGCGACTGGTGGTGCGCCATTTCGACGAGCGCCGCAGGCTCGCCCGACCGATCGAGATTCGCCGCCGGCCCGCGCCGAAAGCTCCGATGCCGGGGAGGGTGGTCGACTGGCTTCTCTACGCCGGCTTCGCGCTGCTGATGATGACCGGTTTCGTCGCGTGGATGGGCTGGCTGCCCGATCCCGCGCCGCGCCCCTGAGCCCTCAGAGGATCCAGCGCCAGAGGCCCGCAGGGATGCCGCCCGCGCGGATGTGCAGCCAGGACAGTCCGAGGAACAGGACGATCCCCAGCCCCCATGCGAGCGCGCCCGCCGCGGCGAGCTTGCCGAGCCGCGGCCAGTAGCTCGTCTTGGCTTCCCATTCGCGCCACGCCTCGCCCATCAGGCGCTCCTTCTTCGCGTCTTGCAACCTCGCGCCCACCAGCGCGAGCAGACCCATGGCAAAGGCGGTGAGGACGCTGCGCCAGTTCGCGAACAGCACGATATGCGACAGCGCCCACAGGCCGATCCCCCACATCATCGGGTGGCGGGTGACCTTGAACACGCCCTTCGGTTCGGCGCGTGCCTGCGCCTCGGCACCGGGCACGGGCAGCGCGGGGTTGCCGAACAGCGATCCCGCCAGCAGCACGGTGGCGGGCAGGGTCAGCACGGTGGCGATGATCCAGCCCGCCTCGCCCGAACCGGGCAGGTCGCCGACCGGCGCTACCTTGTAGGCGAAATAGACCCAGGCGAGCGTCGCCGCGCTGACGATCGTGTAGGCGATTTGAAAGCCGTTCGCCCCCAGAGCCTTCACCAGAGGTGCGCGCAGCGGGTGCGACATCAGGAAATGCATGCCCACAAAGGCGGCATTCGCGGCGATCAGTTCGAAAAGGCCTTCGCCCATACACCCCACCCCATGATCAGGGCGCAGAGTATAGCCCGCTTCGCACGGCGCGCCAGCTACCAGTCATAGGCCTTGGGCAGATCGCTTTCGTCGAGGTCGCGGTAGCGCTCCTTCAGCCGGCTCTGGTGGCTGTCCATGGGCTGTTCGACGCCCTCGATGAAGACGCGGGTCGGAACCGTGCCGACTTCGAGTGGGTCGCCGTCCCAGATCACCACATCGCCCATCGCGCCCGGCGCGAGCACGCCCGCGCGTCCGCCCAGCCCGCTGATCTCGGCCGGGACCGAAGTGATCGCGGCGAAGGCCTGGCCCCAGGAAAGCCCCGTCGCCCCCGGCATGCGGCTGAGCGCGACGAGATTGCCGGCATATTGGGGCAGGCGGCGTGGGTTCTGCATCGCAGAGGCGTTAATCGCGACCTTCACCCCGGCACGCATCATGCGGCCGATATTGCTCTGTGTCGCGGCGAGCTCGTCGAAACCGACAGGAAGATCATCGAGGCTGTCGGCGATCACCGGCACGCCCGCGCGGGCGATCTCGTCCGCGACAAGCCAGCCTTCGCTCGCCCCGACGAGCACCATGTCGAGCTTCGGAAATTCCTCCCTGAGCGCGAGCACGGCGCGGATATCGGCCGCGCGTTCGACCGCTACATAAAGCGTCTGTTCGCCGCGCACGACAGGGACCAGCGCCGCCGCGTCGAAGCGGGTGAGCAGCACGTCGCCCGGCCGGTCGGTCTCACGCCCGGCAAGGCGCGGGTCGATCGGGACGTCGTCGCCGGTGCGCACATCGCGTGCCGTGGCGCTCTGCCCCGGTATGCGCGCGGCCTCGCCATAGGACTGCGCCTCAAGAAGAGCGTTGCGGAACAGGGCATGCGCCGCCGCCCGGCTGCCGCCCGCGATCCTGCCTGCGCCTTCGCCCATGTCGACCATCTGGAAGGCGCGCGCTCGCATGACGGGATCGGGATCGGCGCCGAGATCGATCAGCGCGCCCTGCCCTGCGAAGATCGAAGCCGAGGGCAGCGTCGTCGTGGCCGCACGGGTAATGCCCGCCGCGCGGTGCACGAGGATGTGCTGCGAGTTCGGATTGACGATCGGCGCCGCGTCGAGCGCCGCGCTGAAGGGTGAGCTTCCCGCGCGCTGATCGTTCGATTCGCTCACCGCGCCCACATCCCACAGGCCGAGCGAGGTGACGGTGGCGAACAGGCCGGGCGTGACCCATGCCCCGCCCGCGTCGAGAGTTTCGGTCCCCGCCGGGATCGCCACGTTCGCGCCCGCCGCGACGACTTCGCCGCCGCGCACGATCACGGTGCCGTTCTCGATCGGGTCGGACCCGTCGCCGAGCACGACCTTGGCGTTGGTGATTACCACGTCCTGCGCCAGCGTGGGCGAGGAAGCGAGGGCAAGCGCAGAGGCCGCCAATGTCAGGAGCCGCTTCATTTCACATCTCCTTCACCGGGCTGGCCGAGCTCGAAATCGCTCACCGGGCGGCGCTTGGGGTCTATCGCGTCGAACAGCAGCGCGCCGTCGACCCACACCTTTTCGGGCCGCGAATAGACCGACAGCGGATCGCCATTCCACAGCACCACGTCGGCCATCTTTCCCGCTTCGAGGCTGCCGGTCATGTCGGCAATGCCCATCGCCTTCGCCGCATTGAGGGTGATCCAGCCGATCACCGTCGCATCGGAAATGTCCATGCCCATGCGCCGCCCGGCGGCCTGCGCCTTTGCGGCTTCCTGGTTTAGGCGCTGGATGTCGTCCTGGTCGTCCGAATGGATCACCACGCAGGCGCCTTCGTTCTGGAGAAGCGCGGCGTTTTCGAGGATGCCGTCATAGGCCTCCATCTTGAAGCCGTACCAGTCGGCCCAGATCGCGCTGCACACGTCGTTTTCGCGCAGCAGGTCGCCGATCTTGTAAGCCTCGACCGCGTGATGGAAGGCAGTGACGCGGTATCCCATCTCCTTGGCCATATCCATCACCAGCGCCATTTCGTCGGCGCGGTAGCAATGGTTGTGGACCAGGATTTCGCCGTCGAGCACGCCCTTCAGAGTTTCCTTGGCGAGGTCGCGCTTGGGCTCCTCGGAATTGGCGTAGTCGATCGCCTCGAGCCAGGTCTGGCGATTGACCGCGAAATTGCCCATTCGGGTCGAAGGCTTGCGTCCGCGCCCGCCATAGACGCGTTTCGGATTTTCGCCGCAGGCCATCTTGAAGCCGTGGGGCGCGCCGGGGAACTTCATCCCCTGCACGGTGCGCGCGGGCACGTTCTTGAGCGTGACGGTGCGACCGCCCATCAGGTTCGCCGAACCGGGCAGGATCTGAAGCGCCGTGACCCCGCCATTGGCGAGCGCGCGGGAAAAGCCCGGGTCCTGCGGCCAGACCGAATGTTCGGCCCAGACATCGGGCGTGGTCGGGCTGGTCGCCTCGTTGCCGTCGGAATGCGCGTCGACGCTCGGGCTCGGATAGTCGCCGAGGTGCGAGTGGATGTCGATGATGCCGGGGGTGACGTATTTGCCGCCCGCATCGATCACGCGGTAGCCTTCGGTCGGAAGCGAGGCGTCGCCCACGGCGACGACCTTGCCGTCGCGCAGCAGCACCGTGCCGTTCTCGATCCGGCCGCCCGCGCCGTCATAGACGACCGCGCCGACCAGCGCGGTGGGGATTCCGGGATAGGGGGCATAGGTCGATGCAAAGGGCGCTTCGGCCTCGGTCTTTGCGGCGTAGCCTTCGGCCCTGTCGCCATCGGCGCGACTGGCGCCGGCATTGGCCGATCCGGTCGTGGTGCAGCCCGCCAGCGCCACCGCGCCGCACAGGGCGGCGATCACGCCGATGCGGGCCGGATTGGCCGCTTGTCCTCGAAAACGCATCAATACAGTCCCCTAACTCTCGCGAGAGCGGGAAACCTAGACGCCATGACCGGGATCTGTCCACGGCGTTGGACAGAAAGAGTGTAACGTTGGCCGAGCGGACCGGCGCGAAAGGCAGCAGGCGGGACCTTCTCTCGGTCCCGCCCGGCAGCATCCCTGGTCGGTTATTCCGCCGGCCGCGTCGACGGACGCATGCCGCCTTCCTGCGCCTCGAGACCCGCTTCGGCCTGGCCTTCGAGGTCGTCTCCGACATTGTCGTCGCGAAGCGTGTCGAGATGCATCAGCTTCTTGATCAGCGGGCTCACCACCATGACCGCGATGCCGATACCGACCGCGTAGAGGCCGACCGTGTTGTAGACGTCGAGCACGACCTGCTTGCCCGCTTCCTCGCCGACGCCTTCGGCCCCCGTCGCCGCCGCGATCAGGCCGGCGGCGAAATTGCCGGTCGCCGAGGCGAAGAACCACGTCCCCATGATGAGCGAGGCCATGTGCGCGGGGCTCAGCCGGTTCATCGCCGACAGGCCGACGGGCGACAGGCACAGCTCGCCGGTCGTGTGGAGGAGGTAGATCAGGAAGATGAACAGGACCGGCGTCGGCACGTCTATCCCGACGCTGTTCGCGCCCCACACGAGCACGAGGAAGCCGAGTCCCACCTGCACCACGCCGAGACCGAACTTGAGCGGCGCCGAAGGCTCCAGCCCGCGCGAGCCGAGACCCTGCCACAACATCGCGAAGATCGGCGCGAGCAGCACGATGTAGATCGCGTTGATCGACTGGAACATCGAGGCGTTGACGCCCTGCGTGTCGACGTGGCGGTCGGTGAACAGGTTGAGCGAGGAGCCCGCCTGTTCGAACAGCGCCCAGAACACGATCGAGACGAAGATCAGGAACATCGCCGCGAAGATCCGGTCGCGTTCCTCCGACGGCAGCTTGGCGACCGCGATCCACAGCACGTAGGCCACCAGCGCGCCGCCGAACGTGCCTAGCACGTAGCCGACCATTTCCTGGAACTGGATCGCCGCAAAGCACAGCAGCACCATGGCAAGGCCCGCGCCGTAGATCAGCCATTCCTTGCCCCCGGCGATGCGCGCGGGGTCCTTGGGTTCGCCCTTGCCCTGCAGCAGCGGTTTGCCGAGCACGAAGAAGATGAGGCCGATCAGCATGCCCACGCCCGCCAGGCCGAAGCCGTATTGCCAGCCATAGGTCTGGCCGAGATAGCCGCAGATGATCGACGCGGTCGCCGCGCCGACGTTAATTCCCATGTAGAAGATGGTGTAGGCCGGATCGCGACGGATGTCGGTGCGATCGTAGAGCTGGCCGACGATGACCGAGATGTTCGCCTTGAGAAAGCCCGAGCCGACGATGATCAGCGCGAGCGCCATCCAGAAGATGAAGATGAAGGGGTCGTCCTGTCCGCCGCTGCCTTCGAACGCCATGAAGAAGTGGCCGAGCGTCAGCAGGATCGCGCCGAACAGCACCGCCTTCCTCTGCCCGATGAACTGGTCGGCGAGATAGCCGCCCACCACCGGCGTGATATAGACCAGCGCGGTGTAGGCCCCGTAGATGATCGACGCCTCGCTGTCGGAAAACAGCCAGTGCTGGACGAGGTAGAAGATCAGCAGGGCGCGCATCCCGTAATAGGAAAAACGCTCCCACATCTCGGCGAGAAACAGCACGAACAGGCCCTTGGGGTGGCCGACCACCTCCGGTTGGGGCCGCGTGATGAGGAACAGCCCGCCGAGCAGGAACGCAGCGAGCGCGACGGCCGCCCCGCGAAATGCCCACATCTCGAACGCGCTGTCGAATGTGAAGAAAAGACCTTCGATCATGATCCCAGAATATCCCCGTGTGTGCCGGAACTCCCCGTACCGGCAAGAAAGCCCGGCACACTAGCGTCAAAGACCGCCATGTGAAGCCTCGATTACAGGGCCAGCTTGCAACGTCCGGCTGAACCTCGCCTGAGGCGTGGCTCTCGCGCCAGGCGGCGAGAGCGGAGTGTGGGCCGGGCAGGTCGCCTTGACGCGCATGGCTGTATTATGGCACTGAAGCACCTCGTGCCCGGAAGACGGGTGCAAGGGACACGACACATGAACCAGACCCGCCCGGTCTATCTCAAGCTGCGCGACCAGATCGCCGCCGCCATCATCGAGGGCGACTATCCCGAAGGCGCGATGCTGCCCTCGGTCCGCGCGCTTGCCGCGGAGCAGGGGGCGAACCCGCTCACCGTCGCGAAAGCCTACCAGCAATTCCAGAACGATGGCCTCGTCGAGGTCCAGCGCGGGGTCGGCATGTATGTCGTCAAGGGCGCCGCCGAACGCCTGCGCCGGGCCGAACGCGAGCGATTCCTTGCGGAGGAATGGCCCGACATCCGCGACCGGATGGAGCGGCTTGGGCTCGACATCGCGCAGCTTCTCGAACGCGGGTGAACGCTCACATCGCGAGATTTCCATGAAATCGGGTGCGATTCCATCGGAATCCGCTCATTGGACGACTGCTCTTGCTTGCAGCGCCCGCAATCCTCTGGCACGTTATTCGCTTCGACGTCGCCCGTCGGGTCCGGGCTGCAAGGGGAATAGCGGGGGGCACCCGCCATCGGGCCAGCGCGAAATTGTCGCCGTGCTGGTTCCGGGAGGCAAGACATGATCAGATCCGAATTGCTGCAGGCACTTCACAAGGACAATCCCGAACTGCGCGCCGAAGAGGTCGAGCAGGTCGTCGACATCTTCTTCGATGAAATTGCCCAGCGCCTGGCCGAAGGGGGGCGGGTCGAACTGCGCGGTTTCGGCGCGTTCTCCACCCGCGAAAGGCAGGCCCGCACCGGGCGCAATCCGCGCACCGGCGAAACGGTCGAGGTGCCGGCCAAGCGCGTGCCCTATTTCAAGGCGGGCAAGGAAATCCGCAAGCGCCTGAACGGCGAATAGGCCTGCGAGCTCAGGCCGCCAGCGCGGCGGGCGTGTCTGCGCCCGCTTCGTCCATGCCGTGCCGCCGCTCGCGTCCCAGACCGGCGAAGACAGCTTCGACCAGCCGGTCCGCGCCCTCGTCGCCCGTACTGTCCACCGGGACCATGCCGAGCGCCGAGAATTCCTCCTGCATCGCTGCATCCGGCAGCGCGATCACCCGCGCGATTCCCGGAAAGCGTTCCTGCACCAGCGGGGTGAGCGCGCGCGAGGCGGCGACATTGCCGCTCGCCACCACCACCATCTCGCGCCGCCCCATGCCGAGCGCGTCCCAGCTGCGCGGATCGGCCGGGTTGACGCGGTGGACCGGATAGCCGTCGGCGCGGGCGAGCTCGAAGCGGTCATGATCGGCCTCGAGCGCGAGATAGCCGATCTCCTCCTGCCCCAGCGCATCGGCCACCGCGCGGCCCGCGCTGGTCAGCCCGATCAGCACGACCGGCGCATCGTCTCCGCCAAGCTTGGCATCGGGCGGGCCGGTCCGCAGTTTCCCCGCGAGCCTTCGCCCCAGCGCGGAAACCGCCGGGGTGACCGCAAGGCTGATCGCGATGGCGGTGATGAGGATAGCGATCAGCCGCTCCTCGACCAGCCCGGCGACAGTAGGAACCGCGAACAGGACGAGCGCGAACTCGCTCCCTTGGCCGAGCAGGAAGCCCAGTTGCACCGATCCCGGCACCGACCAGCGATTGGCGAGAGCGGCAAGGACATTGAACGCGCATTTGATCGCGACCAGCCCTGCCGCCGCCGCCAGCACCAGCGCCCAGTTGGCCGACAGCACGGCGGGATCGATCATCAGCCCGACCGAGATGAAGAAGAAACTGAGAAACAGCCCGCGAAACGCCTCGATCTCGCTCTGCACCATGAGCCGCCATGGCGAATCCGCCACCGCCATGCCGCCGAGAAACGCGCCCAATGTCAGCGAGAGGCCCGAAATCCCCGCCGCCCATCCCGCCGCGAGCGCCAGGAACAGGGCGGTCGCGGTGAACACCTCGCTCGAACCCAGCCGCCCGATCAGGCGGAACAGGGGCTCGGTCAGATAGCGCGCGAACAGCACGGCGATGGCGAAGGCGGCGAGCGCCTTTACCCCGGCAAGACCCAATGCGGGCAGCACCGCCCCGCCGCTCCCCAGCGCGCCCGCGGCGATCAGCAGCAGGATCGCGGCGATGTCCTGAAAGATCAGGATCGACTGCGAGGCGCGCCCGACCGGGCAATCCTCCTGCCCCCGTTCGCGCACGAGGCCGATCACCACCGCGGTCGAGGACAGACCCATCGCAAAGCCGCCGATCACCGCAAATTCGGTCGGCAGGCCGAACGCCAGGAACAGCGCGATGAAGGCCCCGCCCGCAACCAGCATCTGGAGGCTGCCGAAGCCGAAGATGTTGGCCGCTTCCTCGCGGATCCGTCCCAACGAGAAATGCAGGCCCAGGTTGAACAGCAGGAACATGATCCCCGCCTCGGCCATGGCGGCGACGACCGGCCCGCCGAACGCCTCGCGATAGCCGAGCGCCCCGATGACGAGGCCGAGCGCGATGTAGCCGACGATCGGATTGAGCCGCACAGCGCGCGAGGCGAGCGCGGCGATTATGCCCAATCCGATCAGCGCGATCGCCGGCTGGATCGTCGCCACCACCGAATGTGCATCGTGAACCGTATCGCCCGCCATGTTTTCGCCCTAACGCTCCGCTGCCTGCGGGAGGGGTGCCCGCTCTGCTGCCCGATGGCGGAGCGCCGCGCCATCCCCGCAATCGCCGCGACAATGGGGGCGCGAGGGCCCGCTGGCAAGCGGGCGAGTTGCGGGCCGGGTCGGCTCTGGCTATCCCTTCGGTCAAGCGGGTGTGGCGGAATGGTAGACGCCGGGGACTTAAAATCCCCTGATCCTATGATCGTGCGGGTTCGAGTCCCGCCACCCGCACGTTTCCCTTGCCCTATCGCTGCTCTGCATGAGGGCGGCACCGTGCCTGCCCGCGTATCAGCGTTATGAAGCTCTTAACCGGCGCGCGCATATGCCGGACCTCCATCTTGCGGGGATCATTCTAACCGGTCGCATCGCCGCTTGGCGCGCGCTCCGGCAGGGCACGATTTATGGAAGACGCAGCGAGCAATCCGTGGCCCGACGGCGAGGTGCCCACCGGTGCCGATACGCCCGGTGAGGCCGGCGCGCGTCCCCTCGCCGCGCCCGAAGAGATGCGTGCCTCGCCGCGTTTCACCCTGCTCATCCGCGCGGCCAAGCTGGTCTGTTCCAAGGGCGAATTCGTCTCAGTCATCCGCGACGTTTCCGAAACCGGGGTCAGCGTGCGACTGTTCCACCGCCTGCCTTCGGGCGGGCCCTACGAGCTCCACATGCCCGGCGGCGCCTGCTACGAAATGCGCGACGTGTGGGAGCGCGACAACGAAGCGGGCTTCGAATTCACCCGCCCGGTCGATGTCGCGCGGCTCATCAACGAAGCGGGGCAATATCCCAAGCGCGGATTGCGGCTCGACCTCGTGTTTCCGATCACCGTGCGCACTCTGAGTCAGCAATTCGAGGGCGTGATCGAAAACATCTCGCAACAGGGCGCGCGGTTCGAATCCGGCGGCCTGTTCGCGATCGACCAGTCGCTCAGGATCGAAGGCACGGACATGACCGGCGCCTTTCGCAGGGAAGTGCGCGCCAAGGTCCGCTGGCGGCGGGACCGGAATTATGGCGTGGTGTTCGACGACACCTTCACGCTCGGCGATTTCGCCCGCCTCGCCGCGCAATTGCAGGAACCGGGCCTCCTTCACGAATGAGCCTGCCGCGCGGGTAGGTCTTTTCCCGGGGGCAGGTGCGAATTTTTCCGGAGCAAAACGCGGCCATTTACCGCTCGCTAACCAATTTCCTTCACTCCCTTGCGTCGAACCGCCCGCAAATGCGCGTGCCCAGCACGCCTTGCCCGGGCGCCACGAAGGAACGGGGGCTTGAATGAGTGAGCGTGCTGTATCGGGTTCGGCGAGGAGCGAAGGCCTGATCGAGGTCGATGTCGCGATCATCGGCGCCGGCCCTGCAGGCCTCACGGCCGGATACCTGCTGACGAAGCAGGGCAAGTCGGTCGCCATCATCGAGCAGGACGAGACCTATGTCGGCGGTATTAGCCGCACGGTTGAACACGACGGCTATCGCTTCGACATTGGGGGGCACCGCTTCTTTTCCAAGTCGCAGGCCGTGGTCGACCTGTGGAACGAGATCCTGCCCGACGATTTCATCCAGCGCCCGCGCATGAGCCGCATCTATTACGAGGGCAAGTTCTACTCCTACCCGCTGCGGGCCTTCGAGGCGCTTTCCAATCTCGGCCTGCTGCGATCGACCGCCTGCATGGTGAGCTATCTGCGCTACAGGCTGTTTCCGATTCGCGAGGTGAAGAGCTTCGAGGACTGGACTACCAACCAGTTCGGAAAGCGGCTCTATTCGATCTTCTTCAAGACCTACACCGAGAAGGTGTGGGGCATGCCCTGCGACGAAATGAGCGCGGACTGGGCGGCGCAGCGGATCAAGGGGCTGTCGCTGATGAGCGCGGTGATCGACGGGCTGAAACGTAGCCTGGGCCTCAACAAGCGGCCCAATGACGGCAGCGGCAAGCAGGCCAAGACCCTGCTGGAAACGTTCCGCTATCCGCGGCTTGGCCCGGGCATGATGTGGGATGCGGCGCGCGACAAGATCCTCGCCTCGGGCAAGGGCGCGGTGCTGATGGGCCACGCGCTCGAACGGATCGCGAGCGACGGGACGGGCTGGACCATGACCGCGCGTTCCAGGCACGGCACCGCGCAGATCCGCACGAAGGACGTGATCAGCTCGGCCCCGATGCGCGAACTGGCGAAACGGCTCCACCCGCTGCCCGAAACCACGCTGCAGGCGAGCAATCTCAAGTATCGCGACTTCCTCACCGTTGCGCTGATGATCGAAAGCGAGGACCTGTTCCCCGACAACTGGATCTACATCCACGATTCCAAGGTGCAGGTCGGCCGCGTCCAGAACTTCCGTTCGTGGTCGCCCGAAATGGTGCCGGATGAAAACGTGGCCTGCGTGGGTCTCGAATATTTCTGTTTCGAAGGCGACGGGCTGTGGACCTCTTCGGACGAGGACCTCATCGAGCTCGCCAAGCGCGAAATGGCGATACTCGGCCTCGTCGATCCGGCCAGGGTGCGCGGCGGCGCGGTGGTGCGGCAGGAAAAGGCCTATCCCGTCTATGACGAGGATTATGCCGCCAATGTCGATGCGATGCGCCGCGAACTCGAAGCCAAGCACCCCAGCCTGCACCTTGTCGGGCGCAACGGGATGCACCGCTACAACAATCAGGACCACGCGATGATGACCGCGATGCTGACGGTCGAGAACATCCAGGCCGGCAGGCGCGTCTACGACACGTGGTGCGTCAACGAGGACGCCGAATATCACGAGGCGGGCGACGAGGGCGCAAATAGCGGCCTGCCCGCGCGCGAGACGGCGGAAACGAAGCCGCTTTCCGAAGACCAGGTCGCAGCGCTCACGAGCCTGCGCGACGTTCCCGAGCGGGTCCGCCCGGACGCCGACGGGGATATCCGGAAGCGCGCGTGATGGAACTGGCGACGAGCCTCCTGGCCCGGCTGCGGGACGTGCGCTTCGTGCGCTATCTCGTCGCGAGCGTCGGCGCGCTGGCGGTCGACATGGGCGCGTTCCTCGCCCTGCTCGCGGGCGGCATGGCGGCGGCGCCCGCATCGGCGATCGGCTATACGCTCGGCATTCTCGCCCACTGGCTGATGTCGAGCCGCGCAGTGTTTCACGGCAATGTCGCGCAAGGCGGCCTTGCGCGAACCCGGCAGAAGGCGCTGTTCGTAATCTCCGCCCTGCTCGGCCTCGCCCTCACGACGGCGATCGTCGGGCTCGGCGACAGCGCCGGGATCGACCCGCGCGCGGCCAAGCTGGTCGCGATCGCGGTGAGCTTCATGGCGACCTGGCTGGTGCGCAGCCGGATCGTCTTCCGTGCGCCTGCAACCGGGCGCGGGGAGGCGTGAGGCGATGCTGGTCGAACGCCGAGGAGGAGCCTTTCCCGCCGACCTGCTGATGCGGGTCGGGGCGGCTTGGCTGATGGTCGCGGCGGTGCTCGTCGCGGTCAACTGGCAATCCATCGACGGGCGCCAGTTTCCCGATCCCGACGATGCGATGCGGCTGGTTCAGGTGCGCGATCTGATCGCCGGGCAAGGCTGGTTCGATCTCACCCAGTACCGCGTCGACGCGCCGGGCGGCGGCGTCGCGATGCACTGGTCGCGGCTGGTCGATATCCCGCTCCTGCTGGTGATCCTGCTGCTTTCGCCGATCCTCGGCGCAGGCGCGGCCGAGGCTGCGGCGCTGGTCATCGTGCCGCTCGTCACCCTGTTCATCGCCATGCTGCTCGCCGCGCGTATTGCCTGGCGGCTACTGGGCGAAGAGGAGACGATGCTGACTTCGCTGCTGATGGCGCTGTCGGTCCCGCTCCTGTTCCAGCTTTCGCCGCTGCGGATCGATCATCATGGCTGGCAGGTCGTGTGCGCGCTGTGGGCGATGAATGCCCTGATGGCGCGCTCGCCCGGGCTGGGAGCCTTCGGTCTCGGGGCGAGTTTCGCGACATGGCTCGCGATCTCGGTCGAGGGGCTCCCGCTTGCCGCGGCGATCTTCGGAGTGCTGGCGCTGCGCTGGTTGCGGGACCGCTCGCAGCGGGCCTGGCTGGTCGGCGCGATCCAGTGGCTTTCGGTCGTGAGCGCGGCGCTGTTCCTGCTGACCCGCGGCATCGGCGACCTCGCGGTTCATTGCGACGCGATCGGCCCGCTCCATCTCGCCGTTTTCGGCTGGGGCGCGCTGGTTCTCACCCTGCTGGGGCGGACCGAGCCCGCGCCGGTCGCGCTGGTGCTTGCCGGATTCGCGCTCGCCGCGGGCGGCGCTCTCGCCCTGGTGCTCGTCGCCGCGCCGCAATGCGCGATCGGCGGGGGTTTCGCGCAGATCGATCCGCTCGCGGCTCAGCACTGGCTCGCCTACGTGAACGAGGGCCGTCCAGTCTGGCACCAATCGCCTGTCGACGCGCTGCCTTTCGTGGTCGCCCCGCTGATCGGCCTCATCGCCGCCTCGCGGCTGGGGAGGCATTCGGCGGGCTGGCTGCGCCGGTTCTGGAGCGATTACGCGCTGATCCTCGGGGCTGCGCTGCTGATTGCGCTGTTCGTCGCGCGTGCCGGGGCGGTGGCCTGTGCGCTGGCCGCGCCGCCGCTCGCCTGGCAGGTGGGGCAATGGCTGCGCGCCGCGCGCAAGATGAAAAGTCCCGCGCGCCGCATGGCGGCGATGTGCGGCATCGCTCTCGCGCTCGTCCCGACCTTTCCGCTGACCCTGATCGGCCCCGCCATCCCCGCCAACGCCGCCCGCGGGGACGAGGTGGCTCTGGCGGGTTCGCTGCGCCAGTCCGACTGCGATATTGCCGCCGCGGGCGATGTCCTCGCCGCGCTGCCCAGGGGCGAGATCTACGCCCCGCTCGACATCGCACCGGCCCTGCTGCTCGAAAGCCGTCACAGCGTCGTCGCGACGCCCCATCATCGCGGCCACGAGGCGATCGGCGCGGTCATCGCCGCTGCTATCGGGACAAGCGAGGAAGCGCGCGCGGCACTTGTCGCGCGTGGGACCGATTACGTCGCCCTGTGCCCCACGCTCGGCGAGCCGCGCCATTATGCAAACCTGTCGCGACAGGGTTTCGCAGCGCAGCTGCTCTCGGGCGAGGTGCCCGAATGGCTCGAACCGGTCGAACTGCCCGAGGATACCTCGCTCCTGCTGTGGCGCGTCAGGCCGGTCTGAAATCGAGCGCGGCGCCGTTGATGCAGTGCCGCTTGCCGGTGGGCCGCGGCCCATCGCCGAAAATGTGCCCCAGATGCCCGCCGCAATCTGCGCAATGCACCTCGGTGCGCGGAATTCCGATCTTGTAATCGGTGCTGGTGGCGACCGCGCCCTTGTCGATCGCCTTGTAGAAGCTCGGCCAGCCCGTCCCGCTGTCATATTTGTGGGCCGAGGAATACAGAGCGTTCCCGCATCCCGCGCACACGAAGGTTCCCGCGCGCTTTTCCTCGTTCAGGGGCGAGGTGTAGGGCCTCTCGGTCCCCGCTTCGCGCAGGACGTAATATTCACTTTTCGTCAGGGCCTTGCGCCATTCGGCCTCGCTTTTCGAGACCGGAAAGTTCTCGCGCGCGCTCGCCGGGCCGGAGCCGCAGGCGCCCAGCAGCGGCAGCGCGGCGACGCCCGCAGAAGCGGCGACGACGAAGGAGCGGCGGGAAGGGGTGAGGTTCATTGCGGGGTTTTCGTGTGTACTGTTCACCCTGCTATTACGCCACACCCCGCCTGAAGGTTTCATGACCGAACCCACGGGTCGCAATCAGAATTCGGTGATCTCTACCTCGAGCTTGCGGAAGCCGTGGACGAAATTCGCCCGCACCCGTTCGACATCGCCCGCGACATGGACCCGCATCCGGCGCTTGTGCATCTCTTCAAGCAGGAGGCGCAATTGCATCTCGGCCAGCCGCGCCCCTACGCAGCGGTGGATGCCGTAGCCGAAGGCGATGTGGCGGCGCGCATTCTCGCGGCGGATGTCGAGCTTGTGCGGGTTCTCGAACACCTTTTCGTCCCGGTTCGCGCCGAGATACCACAGCACCACCTTGTCGCCCTTCTTCACCGTCTGGCCGAAGACATCGGTATCCTCGGTGCAGGTGCGGCGCATGTGCGCGAGCGGGGTGATGTAGCGCAGGCATTCCTGCACCGCATTGGGGATGAGTTCAGGATTCTCCTCGAAAGCTTTGCGCTGGTCGGGGAACTGGTCGAGCGCGTGGACGATCCCGCTCATCGTGTTGCGGGTGGTGTCGTTCCCGCCGACGATCAGCAGGACCAGATTGCCCATGAATTCCTCGGGCCGCATCTGGTTCATCGCTTCGGAGCGGATCATCATGGAGATGAGATCGTCGCCCGAAGGGTCCTGCGTGCGCTCCACCCAGAGCGACTGGAAATAGGCCGCCATCTCCTGGAGAAAGCTCCAGCGTTCTTGGTCGAGATCGCGCACCGTGGCGAGTTCGGTGTCGCCCGCCCAGTCGGACCACAAGGTGAGCAGGCGCCGGTCCTCCCAGGGAAAGCCGAACAGGATCGCGAGCATCCCGGTGGTGAGTTCGATCGAAACCTTGTCGACCCAGTCGAAAGTCTCGCCGCGCGGCAGCGAATCGAGCAGTTCGCCGGTGCGCGCGCGGATATCGCCTTCCATGTCGGCCATCGCGGTGGGGGTGAACTTGGGCGCAACGGTGCGGCGCTGGCCGGTGTGCTGCGGGCGGTCCATCGCGATGAACATCGGCAATTCGCGCGTGTCGATATTGCTCGCGGCGGCCTCTTCCTCGGTCAGCCGTTCGAGGATCGTGATGCCGCCATATTCCCAGCTCGACGAAAAGGTCTCGGGCAGGGCCTCGATGTGCTGGATCGCCTTGTGATCGACCACCGCCCAATAGGGGCCATAGGGGCTTTCGGGGATGTAATGGAGCGGCCCTGCGTCCTGCATCTCCTTGAAGATCGGCTGCCAGCGATCCTCGAAATAGATGTCGGAACGCGACACGTCCCATTTGTGAGGGTGATTGAGCCGCTCGTCGGGATGCTTGTCGTAATGCTGCTTGAGCGCCTCGTAGGCGGTCGGCGAACGGCGCACTTCGGGCCGTTTGGGGGCGATGGTTGCCATGGCTCTCTCTCCTCGAGGGGAGCGGCCGTGCCTTATCGCATCTCGGGAATCCCGCTCCCGTTCGCAGGACATCCTGCCCTAACTGACAGCGCTGTCAATAGTGAGTTTCGTTCAGCCACCTATTCGGCCGGTTCGACCAGCGCTTCCGGCCCGGGGCAGGCGCGCCAGCGGCGGCGCTTCGCGCGGCCGGCCCCGCCCGATTTCATCACCCGCTTGCGGAACAGCATCGACCCGCCCCTGACCAGCGCCAGCACGGCGAGGCCCTGCCAGGCGAGCGCGGCGGCGTGGGTCCACAATGTCTCGTCCATCGCCGCGCGCGCCAGCATGGCAAAGGGCGAGGAGAGCGGGAACACCAGCGCCGCCAGTTCGAGCGAGGAGCCGGGCTGCGTGATCGTGTAGGCGGCAAGGAAGAACACCATCAGCTGCATCATCGTGACCGGCATAGATAGCGTCTGCACCTCGCGCACCGTGTTCGCGAGTGCGCCGATCGTCAGGAACAGCGCGCCGAGCAGGAGGTAGGCCATCGAGAAATAGGCGATGCCGAGGATCGCGAAGAGCCCCCAGCCCACGGCGGGCGCGGGAAGGTCGGACGGATCGCTTCCCATCGCCGCGGTGACGGCATCGCCGCCGAGGCTCCACAGCCCCCAACCGACAGCGCCCCAGACCGAAATGCCGACAAAGCTGACGCCGAGCATGGCGAAAAGCTTGCCCATGAAGACCGCGTCCATCGGGATCGCGGCGGCGAGAATCTCTATGATCTTGTTTGCCTTTTCCTCGACGAGGTTCGACAGCACCATCCCGGCGAGCAGCATGGTGAGAAGGAACAGCAGCATCTGCGCGGCCTGGGCGGTGCGGATGCGGTTGGATCGCTGCGACGCGCCGCTGGTGGCGACGATTTCGGTCCGGACCTCGGGGAAGGCGGCGGGCGCGGCTCCGGCGGCGCTCGCGGCGATCAGGCCGATCGGCCCCTGCCAGTGCGCGACCTGCGCCTCGGTCCCGACGAGGCGCGGGGCCTCGGGACTGCCCGAAAGGATCGCGGCGTAATTGGCCCGGCGCGCTTCGAGAAAGGCCCTGGCGTCGAATCCGGGCTCGCGCGCTTCGGGCACGGCGGCAAGCCGCGGCAGCGCGCTGCCCAGTTGCGGGCGCAGACTTTCGCGCGCGGCGATCATGGCGGCATTGTCCGGCTCGGACATGGCAAGGCCGATCTCGACGCTCACCGCCTCGCGCTGGACCTGGCTGCCGATGCTCCCCGCCAGCCCGCCGACGATCACCGGAAAGAGCGGGCCCAGAAGGAAGAACAGGAAGGCGCGGCTGAACAGGACGGCGACGAAATCGCGCCGGGCGATGACCCAGGCGGCCTCGAGGCTGGAGAGGCGCGATCTGGCGTTCATGTCGGGGTTCATCGCGCGGCCTCCTCGTTGTCTGCGGCCAATTGCCGCGCGGCGGCCTCGCCCGCGATCGCGACGAAGGCGTCGTGCAATCCCGCGCGCTCGATCGACAGCGAGAGGATGCCCGCCTCGCCCTCGATCAGCTGGCGCAGCAGCGGCTCGATCCCCGTTTCGGGGAGCGGGAAATGGAAGAAATCGCCCACCCGGCGCGTTTCGGCGGGGAGCGCCTGCATCCAGCGCCCTTCGCGGGCGCGGGTTTCGAGCCTGACCTGCGCCGGAATGCGGTCGCGCGCGGCCTCGACGCTGCCGGCATAGGGGACGCGGCCACCTGCAATGATCGCGACGCCTTCGCACAGCCTCTCGGCATGGTGGATGACATGGGTCGAGAAGATCACCGTCACCCCGTCATCGGCGAGATTGCGGATCAGCACTTCGAGCTTGCCCTGGTTGATCGCGTCGAGCCCCGAGAATGGCTCGTCCAGCACCACGAGGCGCGGGCGATGCACCAGCGTGCCGAGCAATTGCACCGTCTGTGCCATGCCTTTCGACAGCTGGCGGATCGTGCGGCCGGCGGCATGGGCTAGGTCGTGGCGTTCGAGCAGTTCGGCCGCCCGCCTGCGCCCTTCGGCGAGCGGCAGGCCGCGCAGCGCGCCCATGAAGGCGATCGCCTCGACCGCCTTCATCGCTGGGTAGAGCCCGCGTTCCTCAGGCAGATAGCCGATCAGCCGGCCGATATCGTGCGGACGGTCGTGCCCGAACACGCGGCGCACCCCTTCGTCGGGGTCGATGATGCCGAGCAGCATCCTCAAGGTCGTCGTCTTGCCCGCGCCATTGGGGCCGAGCACGCCGTAGATCGCGCCTTCGGGCACGGAAATGTCCACCCCGTCGACCGCGCGCGTGCCGTCGAAGCTCTTGATCAGCCCGCGCGCTTCTATCGCGAGGGGTCGATTATCGCCGGCGGATGCATATTTGCCCGCCGCGCCCAGTTCGCCTACCGCCATATCCATGACTTCCACGGTTAACGCGCGAGACTAAACGGGAGTAACCCCAAGCATGGTTAACGCGCCGGTAAGCACGTTCGGGGACGCACCGCTGGAAGAGCGAATAGCGGAGCGCGCGCACGAGCTGGGCTTTGCCGCCTGCGGCTTCGCCAGCGCCGAAGAGGACCCGGTGCGCGCCCGGCGGCTCGAGGAATGGCTGGGCGAGGGCCATCACGCGACGATGGAATGGATGGAGACGCGGTTTCACCACCGCCGCTCGCCGCAGGGGCTGTGGCCGCAGGCGAAGAGCGTCATCGCCCTGGGCATGAGCTATGCGCCTGCCAACGATCCCTTCGCGCTCGAACATGTGCGCGATCATGCGCGCATTTCGGTCTATGCACAGGGCAAGGACTATCACGATGTCGTGAAAAAGCGCCTGAAAGCGCTCGCCCGCTGGCTGGTGGCGGAGGAGGAGGGCGCCGAGGTCAAGGTCTTCGTCGACACCGCGCCCGTCATGGAAAAGCCGCTGGGCGAAGCGGCGGGGATCGGCTGGCAGGGCAAGCACACCAATCTCGTCAGTCGCGAACACGGTAGCTGGCTGTTCCTGGGCGCGATCTATACCACCCTCGATCTCGCCCCGGCCGATCCGCACCGCGACCAGTGCGGTTCCTGCCGCGCCTGTCTCGACGTGTGTCCGACCGATGCCTTCCCCGCGCCCTATCGCCTGGATGCACGCCGCTGCATTTCCTACCTCACCATCGAGCACAAGGGCCCGGTGCCCGAAGACCTGCGCGAAGGGCTGGGCAACCGCATCTATGGCTGCGACGATTGCCTTGCCGTGTGTCCGTGGAACAAGTTCGCGTCGCAAGCCCATGCGATGAAGGAATTCCTCCCCCGCCCCGAACTGGTCGCCCCGCGCCTTGCCGAATTGCTGGGTCTGGACGATGCGGGATTCAGGGCGCTGTTCTCGGGTTCTCCGATCAAGCGAATCGGGCGGGACCGGTTCGTGAGGAATTGCCTCTATGCCGCCGGGAACAGCAGCGAGGCGGCGTTGTCGGGGCCGTGCAAGGCGTTGCAGGACGATCCCGACCCGGCCGTCGCCGAAGCCGCCCGCTGGGCGCTGGGAAAGCTCAGGCAAGCTCCTTGAGCGGAACTTCGGGATCGGCCAGCAGGTCGCGATCGACCCGCTCGACGCCCCTCTCGAGCAGCTTCCTGCCCTGCACGTAATCCTTCATCGTGTTCACGCAGTCGAAGGCGATCGGCTTACCTTCCTTGAGATAGACCACGGTGAACTTGCGGCTGTCGGGATCGCCGCGCAGCACCGTCTCGTCATAGCCGAGGCTGAGCCCTGCGGTCTGGAGTTTCAGGTCATACTGGTTCGACCAGAACCACGGCAGCGCGCCATACGGTTCCTTCTCGCCCATGATCGCGCGGGCGGCGGTGTTCGCCATGTCATGCGCGTTCTGAACCGATTCCAGCCGGATCACCGCGCTGCCGGCGAAAGGATTGGCATGGGCGGCGCAGTCGCCGATCGCGTAGATGTCGTCCAATGTGGTGCGGCAGCAGAAATCGACGTCCACCCCGTTCGAACCGGCCGCCCCGGCAGATATCAGCGGGGCGACGGCGGGGACGATGCCGATGCCGACGACCACCATGTCGCACTCCACCACCTCGCCCGAGGTCAGCTGCACCCCGGTGACACGGCCCGCTTCCTCGCCGAGGATCTCGTTGACCCCGGTCTCCAGCCGGACGTCGACGCCCTGCCTGCGGTGTTCCTCGGCATAGAAGCGCGACAGGTCCTCTCCTGCGACCCGTGCGAGCAGGCGTTTCTGCATCTCGATCAGCGTCACCTCGCAGCCGAGCTTGCGCAGCACGGCCGCCGCCTCGAGCCCGATATAGCCGCCGCCGATGACGACCGCTTTCCTTGGACCGTCCGCCAGCGCTTCCATCATTGCGTCGGCATCGCGCTTGTCGCGGATGTAGAACACGCCCTTGAGCCCTGCGCCGGGGCAGGACAGGCGGCGCGGATCGCCCCCGCCCGACCAGATCAGCTTGCGATAGCCGATCTTGCTGCCGTCCGAGAGGGTGACCACGTGCCGGACCGGATCGATCGCGGTGACGCCCCGGCCCAGCACGAGATCGATCCCCTTGTCGGCCCAGAACTTCTCCGGCCGGATCATGATCCGCTCGAAATGCTTTTCGCCGGCGAGATATTCCTTCGACAGAGGCGGGCGTTCATAGGGCGGCGAGGTGTCGCGCCCGATCATCAGGATCGTGCCCTCATGGCCCTGCTGGCGCAATGCGATCGCGACCTGCGCGCCGCCATGGCCGGTGCCGACGATCACCACGTCGGCATTCTTCGGCGTCTTGTCCTCTCCATCCATGGCGCGATGCGTCACCGAAAGCGTGGCCGAGGTCAAGCCTTACGGGCCGAGCAGGTTGCGGGCCTGGCTCGCGATCTGGGCGAGGACGGCGGGGCCGACCGGCGGGTGCGCCTGCGCGCGTTCGACCACGGAGCGGAAACGGCGGATCGCGGCGGCGTTCTCCTCGGCCCAGCTGTCCACCGCCGGAGCGATCTCCCCGCCCGTGCGGCGCACCAGACGGCGCAGGAAATCGAGCCGCATCTGCTGGAAATCGCGCGCCAGCCCGGCGACGAGCAGGCGCTCCCACACGTCCGAAGGCTCCATCAGCGCCGCCGTGCCCTGCGCCCAGTCGAGCCCGAGGCGCATGCCGAGCGCGGTGAAGGCCTCGGTCAGTTCGAGCACGGGCACTTCGGTCCTGCGCGACAGCCGTGCAAGGCCGACCGCGCCGTCCATCTCGAACAGGTGGACCACCCGGGCAGCAAGATCGGAGGGCGTACCGGCCGCTTCGAGCTCGGCCTGCATCCGGTCCGAGCGCTGGCGCGCTTCGCCCACGAGCACCGCGCCCGTCGCCTTCGCCAGTTCGGCGATTCCGGGCGCGAGTTCGTCCGCCAGCGCGCTCGCCGCCTGCCGCGCAGCGCCCGCCCGCAGCAGGTCGGCCATCTGCGCGCGCAGCGCATGGGCGGTGCGGTCGAACAGCATCAACCGCGTCGCTTCGCTCACATCCGCGGTGTCGAGCGCGTCCCACAGCGCGCTGCAATCGAACAGCATGTCGAGCGCGACGAAGGCCTTGGCGATCGAGGCAAGGCTCGCGCCCTCCTCCTCGGCGAGTTCGAAGGCGACCAGCAGGCCGAGCCGGTTGACCATGCGGTTGGCGATTTCGGTCGCGATCAGTTCGCGGCGCAGGCGGTGCGATCGGATCTCCTCGCCGAAACGCTCCTGCATCGGCCCCGGGAACATGCCGAGCAGAACCGCCTCCAGCGCGGGATCGTCGGGCAGGTCGCTCGCCTCGATCGCGTCCTGCAGGGCGAGCTTGGTGGAGGACAGCAGCACCGCGAGTTCGGGGCGGGTGAGGCCCTGGCCCTCGCTGGAGCGGCGCACCAGCGTCTCGCCATCGGCAAGGCCCTGCGTGCGGCGGTCGAAATCGCCCATCTCCTCCAACCGCTCGATCAGGCGGACATAGGATGCGCTCTGGTCCGGCCCGGCCGCCTCGGCGACGGACAGGGCGAGCGCCTGGAGCCGGTTGTCCTCGAGCACGATCTCGGCGACCTCCTCGGTCATCTCGACCAGCAGGCCGTTGCGCTCCTCGCGCGTCAGGCGGCCCGATTTCATCGCCGCGGCAAGCGCGATCTTGATGTTGACCTCGTTGTCCGAACAATCGACCCCGGCCGAATTGTCGATGAAATCGGTGTTGATCCGGCCTCCGCCCAGCGCGAATTCGATCCGGCCCGCCTGCGTCACGCCGAGATTGGCGCCTTCGCCGATGACCCTGGCGCGCACGTCCTCTGCATCGATGCGCAGCGCGTCGTTGGCAGGATCGCCCACGGCGATGTGGTTTTCGCGTTCGGCCTTGATGTAGGTGCCGATCCCGCCGAACCAGATGAGGTCCACTTCGGCGCGCAGGATCGCGGAGATGAGCGCATCGGGTTCGATCTCGCTCTCCTCCAGGCCCAGCATGGCGCGAACCTCGCCCGACAGTTCGATCCGCTTGAGATCGCGCGAGAACACCCCGCCGCCCCCGGAAATCAGCGACTTGTCATAATCCTCCCAGCTCGAACGCGGCAGGTCGAACAGGCGCTTGCGCTCGGCCCAGCTTGCCGCCGGGTCGGGGTCGGGATCGAGGAAGATGTGGCGGTGGTCGAAAGCCGCGACGAGCTTGATCGCCTTCGACAGCAGCATGCCGTTGCCGAACACGTCGCCCGACATGTCGCCGCAGCCCGCGACGCGCACGCTTTCGGACTGCACGTCGATCCCCATTTCGAGGAAGTGCCGCTGGACCGAAACCCAGCCGCCGCGCGCGGTGATGCCCATCGCCTTGTGGTCGTAGCCGTTCGACCCGCCCGATGCGAAGGCATCGTCGAGCCAGAATTCGCGCGCCTGCGCGATCCCGTTCGCCACGTCGGAAAAGCGCGCCGTGCCCTTGTCCGCGGCGACGACGAAATAGGGATCGTCCCCGTCGGTCACGACGACATGCGCTGGATGGACGACCTTGCCCTCCTCGATATTGTCCGTGACCGACAGCAGGGTGCGGATGAAGACCTCGTAGCTCGCCTGCCCCTCGGCCGCCCAGCCTTCGCGGTCGAGCGCGGGGGAAGGCAATTGCTTGGGATAGAACCCGCCCTTGGCCCCGGTGGGAACGATCACCGCGTTCTTGACCTTCTGCGCCTTCATCAGGCCGAGGATCTCGGTGCGGAAGTCGTCGCGCCGGTCGGACCACCTCAGCCCCCCGCGCGCGACTGGGCCGGAGCGCAGGTGGATGCCCTCGACCTGGCGCGAATAGACGAACACCTCGCGCCACGGCAGCGGCTTGGGCAGGTTGGGGATCAGTGCCGAATCGATCTTGAAGGCGAGCGCTTCCTCGGCCGCCGGGGCAAACGCATTGGTGCGCAGGCACGCATCGACCACCGCGCGATACAGGCGCAGCAGCCGGTCGTCATTGATCGCCGCGACCCTGGCGAGGCCGGCGGTATAGGCGCGCTCGGCGGCCTTGCAGGCCTCTTCGCGCTCCGCCTCGAAAGCCGGGTCGTGACGGGCGAGGAAGAGGTCGATCATCGCCCGGGTCACGTCGGGCGCACGTTCCAGCGCGTCGACCACGGTGTAGATGGTAAAGCCCATCCCCGTCTGGCGCAGGTAGCGATAGATCGCGCGCAGCCAGTTCGCCTCGCGCGCGGCGAGCGCGGTGCCCATCACCAGCCGGTTGAAGGGATCGTCCTCGGCCCCGCCATTGAGCACTTCGGCGATCGCCGTCTCGATCGCCTCGCACCGCGCGAGCAGGCTCTCGGCCTCGGTTCCGGGCGGCAGGTCGAGCGTGAAATCGTGGATCGTGCCGAGCGCGCCGCCAGCGAGCAGGGTCGGAATCTCCGTCACCACGCGAAAGCCGAAATTCTCGAGCGCGGGAACCGCATCCGACAGCGCCAGCAGGCCGCGCGTATAATAGATCTTGAGCCTGAGGCTCCCCGGCAGGTCGGTTTCGAGCCGGTAGAGCCTCACGTCGCGGGGCGGGGCCGCGTCCTCGCGGTCGGCGGCGGCGAGCGCGCGCAGCCGGGCGATGTCGCGCGCGGCTTCGCCGGGGCCGTAATCGCCGCGATAGCCGGGCGGAAAGGCGGGGGCATAGCGCGCCGCGATCGCAGTCGCGCGGCCCGGCTCTTCGCCCTCGGCGAGATGCGTCTCGACCGCCTCGCCCCAGCCGCGCAGCAGGTCTTCGAGATTGGCCTCGATCGCGGCGGCATCGGGCGCGCTGCGGCTCGCCCTTGTGTCGAGCAGGAATTGCAGCAGGGCAAGGTCGCTGCCCTCGATCTCGAGGCTCCAGTCGAGCAGCGCGGTCCCCGGCTCCTGCGTCAGCAGCGCCTGGATGCGCATGCGCACATCGGTCGAGATCGTGTCGCGCGGCAGCCATACGAAGGCGAAGACATGCCGGGCGAGCGGCGAGGGAACCAGCACCAGCCGCGGGCGCGGGCGGTCCATCAGGCTCATCATCGCGGTGGTCAGCCGGGCGATCTCGTCGTGACCGAAGGCCACCAGCAGGTCGTGCGGCAGGGTGGTGAAGGCGTGGACGAGGCTCTTGCCCGCATGGCCCGCCCGGTCGAAGCCGAGTTCCTGCGTCACCCGTGCGAGCGCGGCCCGCAGGATCGGAACGTCCTGCGGCGGCGAAGCGAGCGCGGCGCTGGTCCACACGCCGGCATGGATCGACAGCGCGGTCGTCCGCCCGCGCTCGTTCCCCTCGTTTTCCCGGTGGGGCACGATGAACAGGTCGAGCGGGACGCGGCGATGGACATTGGACAGCCGGTTCGCCTTGATCACCAGCAGCGAGCGCGGCTCGCCTTTGCCGCCCTCCCCTTCATCGCCCCCTTCGGCGCTGGCGTCGAACCACGCAAAGGCGCGTTCGTAGGACATTTCGGCAAGGATTTCGCGCGCGCTCGCGCGGCAGATGCCAAGCGCGTCCTCCTCGGTCCCGTCGCGCCGCCGGGTGAGATGGCCGAGCTGGGTGAGCATGCCGTCATTGAGCCAGCGGAGCAGCGCGGCGGCTTCCTCGTATTCGGGGCCGGAGCCGCTTTCGCTCGCCGCGATCCGATCGGCATCGGCGCGCATCGCCTGCTGCATCGCGCCCCAATCGCTCACCGCCGCGCGCACATCGCCCAGCGTGCGGCGCAATTCGGCGAGCAGGTCGCGGCGATGGCGCGCATCGACGCGCGGCGTCTCGATATAGACGAAGCTTTCCTTGCGCCCCGTTTCCGCAGTGCCGAGCCCGGTCAGAGTGCCGTCGGCATCGCGCTGCACGGGGATCACCGGGTGGACCAGCCGGTCGATGCTCACGCCCTGCGCGGTGAGAGTGGCGGCGATCGAATCGACGAGGAAGGGCATGTCGTCGTTGACGATCGCGATGCGCAGGCGGCGGCGGCCGTCGGTGGCGGATTCGATCGTGATCGCGGCGCGTTCGCTTTCGCGGTGGGAAGCGGCTTCGAGCAGGAAGGCGGCAGCATCGGCAAGCGCTTCGTCCTCGAGCGGGATGTCGCCCGGCAGGATCGCGGCGCTCATGCGCTCGGCTAGCACCTCGGCAAGGTCGCCTGTGGCGGCGTTCCCGGCGGGATTCGAGACCATCTGTTGCTCCTGGAACCTCGACCCGGCCTGGCGCGCCCTCATGTTGCGGCGCAATATTATTATGCCGGGGTGTTGTTATGCTGCCGCCGATACAGGCTTTGCCCGGGCGGGCGCAAGCACCATTGCCACGCTTTCGCCGCCCTTTTGTGACGGTTCGCCCCGGCTTTCCTCAAGCGGCGGGGACGGCCTCCAATGCCTCCATCGTGCTTTCGAGCGACCTTATGCGGTCCTGCGGATCGTAGGTCGCGCCGCACAGCATGATCTCGTCCGCGCCGGTGCGGCGGATCAAGGCGTGGATCGCCTCGCGTACCTCGCGCGCAGTGCCGACGGCGGCAGCCTGACCGATATGGTCGAGCATCGCGCGCGCCGGGGCGGGCAGCGTGTCGGTGTAGTCCTCGATCGGCGGCGGGAGCTTGCCCGGATTGCCCGTGCGCAGCCGCACGAAGCTTTGCTGCTGGCTTGATGCGAGGGTGCGCGCCTCGCGCTCGCTCGGCGCGCAGAAGACGTTCATCGCGACCATGACATGCGGCTTGTCGAGCGCCTCGGAAGGCTGGAAATCGCGGCGGTAAAGCGCGAGGGCGGCGTCGAGATGGTCGGGCGCGAAATGCGCGGCAAAGGCATAGGGCAGGCCGAGCCGGGCGGCGAGGCTCGCGCCGAACAGCGAGGAGCCAAGCATCCACATCTCGACCTTGGCGCCGAGGCCGGGCGTCGCTGTGATCGGCAATTCGACATCGCCTGTGAGCAGCGCGCGCAGTTCGAGCACGTCCTGCGGGAATTGCTCGGCGGCCTGGTGGAGGTTCTTGCGCAGCGCGCGCTGCAGTTCCGGCCCCGCCCCGGGCGCACGGCCGAGGCCGAGATCGACCCGGCCGGGGAAGAGCGCATCGAGCGTGCCGAACTGCTCGGCGATCTGGAACGGCGTGTGGTTGGGCAGCATGATCCCGCCCGAACCGATGCGGATGGTGCTGGTCGCATTGCCGATATGGGCGAGCACGACCGAGGTCGCCCCGCCCGCTATCCCGTCCATCGCGTGGTGTTCGGCCACCCAGAAACGCTTGCACCCGGCGGCCTCGGCGGCGCGGGCGAGGTCGGCGGCGGCGGCGAAGGCTTCGGCAAGCGTGCCCCCTTCGCGCACGGGGACGAGATCGAGGACGGAAAATCGGCTCATTGTTGCGGCTCCTCTCGCGGCGCATTGTCCACTGCGGGATGGAGCTGTGCAAGGTAAGCCTTTGCCGTCTTCGCCGCGAGGCTTTCGGGCTGGGTGGCGATGACCGATTCCCAGCTTTCGCGCGCGGCCTCTTCGCGCCCCGCAAGCACCGCGATCACGCCCGCCTCGAGCCCGACCGCGCCGTCCATGGGGACAAGTTCCACCGCGCGCTCGATCGCGGCCTGCGCCTCGTCCAGCCGTTCCAGGCGCCGCAGCAGGGTCGCTTCGAGCAGCCACGCTTCGCCGCTTGTCGGTGTGAGCCGGGTCGCATCGCGCAGCGCTGCGAGGGCGTCCTCGGGCCGATCGAGCGCCACCAGCGCGCGCCCCCGGTCGAGCGCGGCGATCGCCTCGAGACTGGCGGAGGCGGCGGTGCGCGCATCGTCCTCGGCGGCGGCGAGCAGGGTGAGCGCGCTCGCCGGGTCGCCCGCCGCCAGCGCGGCATTGCCTGCCATCGCCCCGAACCGCGCACGCGTGCGCGGTTCGCCTTGCGGCGTCTCGTCGCGCGCGGCGAGGAAGGCGGCGCGCGCATCGTCCCACAGGCCAAGCTCGGTCGCCGCCACGCCAAGGCAGTGATTGGCGATCACGCGCTGCTCGCCGAAGGTCTCGTTCCGGCGGATCTGCGCCTGCGCATGGGCGCGCGCCGGGTCGTCGACTACCTGTTCGAGGCAGCCTTTCAGCCATTCACTGACCGGATCGAGCGGGGCCTCGATGGTTTCGGCGGCACGGGGGGGACGGTTGACAAGTTCGTCTGGCTCGCCCGCAATCGCGCCGGCGGTGGGGTCGGGGCCGACCTGCAGGAGAAGCGCTAGGAAGAGGGACATGGGAGCCTTCAGGTGAGGGTGGAAACGGTCCGCTTCAACAATCCGATGTCGGCGTCGCGGCTGAGGCGGTGATCGCCGTCCTTAATCAGCGTCACCTGTACATCGTCCGAACGCAGAGCCTCGGCGAGTTTCAGGCTCACCTCCCACGGCACATCCGCATCGCATTGCCCGTGGAGCAGGCGCACCGGGCAGCGAATCGCGATTTCCTGCCCCAGCCGCATGTGGCTTTCGGCATCAGCGAAGAAGCCGGGATGGGTTGGCGTGGGCTCGGGGCCGTAGGGATTGTCCTCGTAGACGATCTGCCCACGCGCGAGCTGCGCGCGCTGTTCGTCGGAATAGCCCCAGCGGGTGAAATCGGGCGCGGCGGCGATGCCGACCATGCCGGCGAGGCGCCCGTTATCCCTGGCCCCGAGAGCCTCGCCCACGAGCAGCATCAGCCAGCCGCCCATCGACGAGCCGACGAGGATGATGGGAGCGTTCACATGGCTTTCGACCAGCGCCAACACCTCGTCCCGCCAGCGCGACAGCGTGCCGTCCGCGAAGCTGCCCGAACTTTCCCCGCAGCCCGAATAGTCGAGCAGCAGGGCGGCCCGTCCTTCCTCGCGGGCCTGTTCGAACAGCGCGCTCGCCTTGCCGCCCGCCATGTCGGACATGTAGCCCGGCAGGAAGACGAGGCACGGTCCGGCGCCGTCCGCCTTGCGCAAGGCGATCCGGCGTCCATCGGGCATGTCGTGAAATCGAATGTCGGTCATCGGACGCGACCATGCCTTTCCCGGGCCTTTGCGCGCAAGCCCTCAGCGCTGTCACAGCTTCGACACCATCCGCGATTATCGGCTGCAAGCATGACCACGAACGACGCCGCCGCACCGGCCCCCTCGCCCGCCTCGTCCTCTCTCGCCAATGTCTCGCGCCGCGGCCTGTTCGCGCTCGCTGGCGCGGCCTCCGCGCTTGCCGCGACGCCTGCCGGAGCGCGCACATGGGGCAGCGGCTTCACCCATTCGGTCGCCAGCGGCGAGCCGCAGGGAACCAGCGTCCTGCTATGGACCCGCTTCGTCGCCGATGCCGAGACCGTGCTCGAATGGGAAGTCAGCGAGACCGCCGATTTCACCCGCATCGCCTCGGCCGGCAAGGCCACCGCGAGCGCGAGCCGCGACTGGTGCGCCAAGGCGATCGCGAACGGCCTCGAACCGGACCGCTGGTATTATTACCGCTTCACCGCGCCGGGCGGGACCGTCTCCGACATCGGCCGCACCCGCACGCTGCCCGAAGGACCGGTGCAGAAATTCCGCCTCGCGGTGTTCTCCTGCTCCAATTTCGGCTTTGGCTGGTTCAATTCCTACGCCCATGCGGCAGAAGCCAATGATTGCGACCTCGCGGTGCATCTGGGCGATTACATCTACGAATACGGTGCGGGCAATTATCCCTCGGCCGGGCAGGCCGATCCGGGCCGCGACCTCGAACCCGACAACGAGATCGTGACGCTCGCCGATTATCGCACCCGTTATGCGACCTATCGCGCAGACCCGGACCTCAGGCGCCTGCACCAGTCGCTGCCGATGATCGCGGTGTGGGACGACCATGAAAGCGCGAATGACAGCTGGACGGACGGGGCGCAGAACCACCAGCCGGACAGCGAAGGCCCTTGGGACGTGCGCAAGGCGATCGCCAAGCGGGTCTACCGCGAATGGATGCCGGTCTCGGACGAACCCTATGCCACCTACGACATCGGCGACCTCGCGACGATCTTCCGGCTCGACACGCGGCTGGAGGGGCGCAACGAACAGCTCGATCTCGGCACCGTGCTTGAAGGCGCGAGCGATCCCGAGGCCGCGCTCGCCGCGCTGGTGAAGTTCCGCGAAGGCGACTGGGCGGACCCTTCGCGCCAGTTGCTCGGCGAAGCGCAGGAGCAATGGCTGGCCGAAGGCCTCGCCGCCTCGACCGCGCGAGGGGCGACGTGGCAGGTGCTCGCGCAGCAGGTGCTGATGGGCAATCTCAGGAGCCCCGCCGCGCTTGCCGAGCAGGCCGGTGGCAGCCTGCCCGATTTCATTCGCCAGCGGATGATGGCGGCGGCGATGGCGAGCCGTGTCGGCCTGCCGCTCAACATGGATGCCTGGGACGGCTATCCCGCCGCGCGCGAACGGGTGTTCAAGGCCGCGCTCGAAGCCGATGCGAACCTGCTGGTGCTCGCGGGCGACACGCACAATGCCTGGGCCTTCGACCTCGATCACGCGGGCGCGAAGGTGGGCGTCGAAGTGGGCGTGCAGGGGACGACATCGCCTGGTTTCGAAAGCTATCTCTCCTTCGTTCCGCCCGCCGATCTCGCGAACGCGCTGGTGGCCGAGAACGCGCAATTGCAATGGGCCGACACCGCGCAGCGCGGCTACATGACGGTCGAGCTGACCCCCGCGCGCGCAACCACCGAATTCCGTTTCGTCGACACGATCAGGACGCGCTCGACCCGCCTCGCGGGCACGAAGCGGGTCTCGGTCGGGGCGGGCGCGCGCACGCTCGAGGTCTGAGGGTCAATCCCGACTGAAGATGTCCTCGATCGCAAGGTCGAACACCTCGGCGATGCGAAAGGCAAGCGGGAGCGAGGGGTCGTAGCGGCCCTTCTCGATCGCGTTGACGCTCTGGCGGCTGACTTCGAGCCGGTCGGCAAGGTCGGCTTGCGACCAGTCCCGCTCGGCGCGCAGCACTTTCAGACGGTTCTTCATGAGGGCTTTTCACCCTCGTGATCGGCCTCAGCCACCCGCTCCCGGCGGCTGACAAGGGCCTGACCGATGCCGAGCCCAATCGCCCAAACCGGCAGCACCCACCACGCCCAGATGTGCGGGACGAGGCCGAAGGTTTCCAGAAATCCCCACGTCGTGCCCAGCACGAGCACAAGGCCGAGCCCGATGATCGCCGATAAGCTGGCGCGGTGGCGCAGGTATTCGTCCTGCTCTTCGACCAGATAACAGGCCATCACGACGATCATCGCAAGCGTGGGCAGGGTCGGCAGCAGGGTGACCGCATAGGCCAGCGGCCCTGCCGGCATACCTTCGTTGTAGATCCCCATCGCGATCAGCATGCCCGCGACATAGGCCAGCGATGCCAGCATGAACCGCGTATTGTAGCGCATCAGCGCGCGGCTGCCATAGACCCGCACCACGTGTTCGCCCGAGAAGCGCCAGGTAATGGCCACGGCGATCGCGATTATCGTTGCGAGCATAACGATCGCTGCGATCCCGCCGATACGGTTATAGGCAAACAGCAGTAGGGGTGTGCCGATGCCCACGAGCATTCCAAGCCACGGGCCCGGCGTGTCCCACAGGTCGGCTTGCTTAGTTTTTTCGCGTGTCATCATGCCGCCCCCCAGGTTCCATGCTGCACCCGGTTGAGGGCCGCCCCCACGATCAGCCCGGCGAACCAGATGGCCGCCCACCACCACGCGTCGAGATGGGGCACGAGATCGGCGCTTTCGAGGAAGCCCCAGACCGAGGCGGCGCTGAGGGCGACGGCGGTTGCGACAAGCGCCTGACGCACGGTCAGCATGCGCAGGAATTCGTCCTCCTCTTCGACCATCAGCCGCCCGATCGCCCAGAACACGCCGATGATGGCAAGGCCGGGCAGCAGCGCGAGCAGGACGCGGACCGCCTGCGGCCCCGTTTCATCGCCGAAGAACGACAGCGAGGCGACGGCGACGAGGTAGAGCGAGGTGAACAGCGCGGTCCGCTTGACATAGCGCGCCTGCGCGAGCCCGCGCGAGCCGGCCTCGGCCTTGCTGCGCGCGGAAAGCTGGGCGGCGCGGAACACGGCGGCAAGGAGCGCGAGCGGGACGAGCGCGAGGACGAGAACTATCTCCAGCCCCTCGATGGCGCCGGTCCATCTGAGCAGGCCGAGCGCGAGCGAGCTGGCGACGAACAGCCCGGCCCAGAAATGGGGTCCGCGTCCCAGGAATCCCGTGCGCGGATCGCTGTCGGGCCGGGAGGAGGCGGCGTTCACTGGAGGCATCCGCGCCCGCAGGGCGTGTCGGACTGGAGGCTGCCCCAGGCGGCGCCGGTGAGGCCGAAGACGATGCCCGCGGTGGCGGGATCGCTGACCCCCTGCGACTGCATGACGAAGGCGACGAGGACGATGACGCAGGCCCATGCGAGGGCCGGGATGATGGTGCTGGTGTTGGACATGGTGACAAGCTCCCTTGTAACTATGGAAAGCACACTTGTCATTCTCTGCGCACAATGTCAAGCAACCTTTCCAAAAAGGAGCGCGAGCTTGCCTCTCCCCGGCTGACTTTGATCAACTTGCGCGTGACAATCGCCTGTTGGGAGATTATCTCCCCTCCATGGCACGAGCGCTGACCAGCCCCATGACGACTATCACCTCCGGTTTCCGGGGGCGGGCTTTCGCGCACTAGCGACAGGCTACGCCGCCCGGCCGACGGGCGGTGCGGTGTCCTCCCGAAATCGGCCATTCCTAGGCAACACCGCTCTTCCGGTGCGCGTCCGCTTGTGGCAGGGCGCACCCCAAGTAAGACGGACTGCGAGATAAATGACCGAACTGCTCAAAATCAGCCTTCCCGACGGATCGGTGCGCGAAATGGCGCCGGGCTCGACCCCCGCCGATGTCGCCGCCGCGATCGGGCCGGGCCTCGCCAAGGCCGCTCTCGCCGCGAAGGTGAACGGCGAGGTGCGCGATCTTTGCCGCCCCTTCGATAGCGATGCCGAACTCGCGCTCATCACCGCAAGGGACGAGGAAGAGGCGCTCGAACTCGTCCGGCACGATTATGCTCACGTCCTCGCCGAGGCAGTGCAGGCGCTGTATCCCGGCACGCAGATCACGTTCGGCCCCGCGACCGATGACGGTTTCTATTACGACGTGAAGGCGCCCGAAAACCGCGAGCCTTTCTCGATGGACGACCTGCCCGCCATCGAGGAGAAGATGCGCGAGATCATCAGGGCGGACAAGCCGCTGCGCCGCGAAGTGTGGAGCCGCGAGCAGCTGATCGCGAAATGGGAAAGCGAGGGCGAGAGCTTCAAGGCCGAATGGGCGAAGGAACTGCCCGAGAACGAGGAACTGACGGTCTATTGGTCGGGCGATGACTGGCTCGACATGTGCCGCGGTCCGCATCTCGAAAGCACCGGCAAGCTCGATCCGCAGGCGTTCAAGCTGATGCGCGTCGCCGGGGCCTACTGGCGCGGTGACCAGAGGAACGCGCAGCTCACGCGCATCTACGGCACCGGCTGGCTCAACAAGAAGCAATTGAACGCCCACCTCACCCGGCTTGAGGAAGCGGCCAAGCGCGACCACCGCAAGCTGGGCCGCGAGATGGACCTGTTTCACCTCCAGGAAGAGGCGCATGGCAGCGTCTTCTGGCACCCCAAGGGCTATCGCATCTGGCGCGAGCTCGAAAGCTACATGCGTCGCCGCATGGATGCGGGCGGATATCGCGAGATCAAGACGCCGCAGGTGATGGACGCTCGCCAGTGGGAACAATCCGGCCATTGGGGCAAGTACCGCGAGAACATGTTCGTCATCCCCGACGAGGTCCCGAACACCGAAGAAGGTGCGGAGCTGATCTCGAAGGACGCCGACTGGATGGCGCTGAAGCCGATGAACTGCCCGGCGCACGTGCTGGTCTTCAAGCAGGGCATCACCTCATATCGCGACCTGCCGATCCGGCTGGGCGAGATGGGCTGCTGCCACCGCAACGAACCGCACGGCGCGCTCCACGGCCTGATGCGCGTGCGCCAGTTCACGCAGGACGACGCGCATATCTTCTGCACGGAAAGCCAGGTGGTCGAGGAAGTGCGCAAGTTCTGCGAACTTGCCGACAGCGTCTACCAGCATTTCGGCTTCACCTATGAAATCAAGCTCGCGACCCGGCCCGAGCAGCGCTACGGTTCGGATGCGGACTGGGACAAGGCCGAGCAGGAACTGCGCGACGCGGTGGCCGAAGCGGGCATGGCGAATGACGAATTCGGCTGGGAGGAATTGCCGGGCGAGGGCGCATTCTACGCGCCCAAGCTCGAATGGCACCTGACCGATGCGATCGGGCGCACCTGGCAGGTCGGCACGATCCAGTCCGACCGCGTCCTGCCGGAAAGGCTCGATGCTAGCTATGTCGGCGAGGACGGCGAAAAGCACCGCCCGGTCATGCTGCACCGCGCGATCTTCGGCTCCTACGAACGCTTCATCGGCATATTGCTCGAACATTTCGCCGGGCGGCTTCCCGCATGGCTCGCGCCGGTTCAGGCGGTGGTCGCCACCATCGTTTCCGATGCCGATGACTATGCGAAGGAGGCCACGGCGAAGCTCGCCGCGGCGGGGCTGCGCGTAGACAGCGACCTTCGCAATGAGAAGATCAATTACAAGGTGCGCGAACACTCGCTTGCCAAGGTCCCCTACCTGCTGGTGGTGGGCAAGCGCGAGGCGGAGGAAGGCACGGTTGCGATGCGCATTCTCGGCGAGAAGGAGCAGCGCGTCCTGTCCCTGGACGAAGCGATTGCGCTGATCGGCGAGGCGGCGACCCCGCCCGATCTCGCGTAAGCAGGTCTAGAAGGGAAGCGGCTGGCCCGCGAGGATCAGCGCGAGTGCGGTCGCGGTGACGATCGCCGTGCGCAGGATCGCTTCGTGCCGGAGCGCGATCTGCGCCCGGGTAGCGGCGGTGAGGGCGATGGTTCTGCACATGCACGCCAGTTTCCGCGCCAAACCCTAACGAAGCGTTAAGGGACCGCGGGCATCTGCTGGCTGGCGCAGTGAAAGCCTCCGCCTCCGGCCAGAACAGCATCGGCGCGAAGGCCGACGGTCTTGCGGTCCGGGAACAGCGCGGCGATTGCTTCAACCCCGGCATCGTCGTTCGGCGACCCGAAAACCGGCACGACGACACGGTTCGAGGTGATCGCGAAATTGACATAGCTTGCGGGCTCGATCCTGCCTTCCCGCTCGATCCGGCCGGGCGAGGGGATGCGAACGGCCTCGATCCCGGCCCCGGCCGCGCGGCTGGCGGCGTCATCGTAGATCGCGGCATTGGGGTCGTCCCGGCCAGCCGGCTCGGGCACG
>Ga0207419_1000010_pt1 | contig 140934 bp, 113 predicted proteins | sample ElkSloMetagenome_4_FD_184723 | JGI IMG/M metagenome (GOLD analysis project Ga0207419, IMG submission 184723) | Hot spring microbial communities from Elkhorn Slough, Monterey Bay, USA - MD2A (version 2) | ecosystem: Environmental > Aquatic > Marine > Intertidal zone > Estuary: Microbial mat ...
CGAACGGGCGATGACCGAGAGTGCCGCACCCGCGAAGGCCGCGGCGAAGCGTCGCAAGCAGGACGGCGGGAAGGACCCGGTCGCGAAGATCGCGGCCAAAGCGGATCGCAAGCCGAGCGGGCTCGACCTCGCCGCCAAGGTGCTCGCCGATGCAGGCGAGCCCCTGAAGGCCAAGCAGATCGCCGAGCGTGCGATCGCCGCCGGCTGGAAGACCAGCGGCAAGACGCCCGAGGCCACGCTCTACGCCGCGATGACGCGTGAGATCGCCAAGAAGGGTGAGGCGGCCCGCTTCCGCAAGGCCGACCGCGGGCTGTTCGAGGCGGGGCCCAAGACGAAGAAGGGAGCCTGAACCATGACCGATCAGCACGACAGCACCTCCGTTGAACCCGGCTTCGCATGCCCTTGGTGCGGTGAGCGGGAGATGGACCTTTTGATCTGGGTCGAGGACGACGTGGTCGAGTGCCACACCTGCGGCTGCCGGTACGACCCGGGGCCGGGCCTGATCTGGCGCGAGGGCGACCCAACTCGCGAGCGGGAGGCCGAGGCATGAACCGACGCCACCCGATCGAACACTTCCGCGTCGATGACAAGGGCGAGCTCGTCCGTACCCGCATCAGCACCGACGGCCACACCTATGAGCACCGCTGCTCGCTCGTGACGCTCCGGGCGGTCGCGCACCACTTCGACGGGCGCGACAGCGACCAGCGGACGCTCAACCAGATCGCCGGGGCCGAGCAGGTCGCCTGGACCCAGGCGGCCGTCGCCCTGGCGTTCCTGAAGGAGCGGGGCATCGTCGAGCGCCGGGGCGACTCCAACCACGCGGCCAGCCCCGATTGCTACCTCGACGCCATGACCGAGTACCACGCGCTGCGGGAGAAGGGCCCCGAGCCCACGGACGCCGGCTGACCGGCTTCGGGCCGCCCGACACCGCTTCCCCGGCCGCCGGCCGGGGTTTCTCGTGCGACGGGTGCGAAGCGATCGCTTCCCAGGACCACCCGCAGAGAAACGAGCGCTTCTCAGCGGGCCCCAGGTCAAGCCGGCTTAACTAGCGCCGGCCGCTGGTAAAGCGGCCTGAACCAGCCGCCAGGCAGGTTTTCCGGGCCCGGTAACGCCATCGGGGGGCGGCGATGCCCCGGAATCCGCCCGGTCGGGCTGAACCCGGCTTGGATACACGCCGTATATACGATAGTATTCCGGCAGACGGAGGCCCCCATGGTCAAGAACCTCATCAAGCACGGCAACAGCTACGCGATGATCATCGACAAGCCGATCCTCGACCTGCTCCGGATCAATCCCGACACGCCGCTGGAGATCACCACCAACGGGCGGTCGATCCTCGTGTCGCCGGTGCGTGATGCCGAGCGGGAGGCCAAACTCCGCGACGCGCTGGAGGACATTAACGCCGAGCACGAGGCGGACCTGCGGCGGCTCGCCGAGTGACCGATGGCGGTCGAGTTCCTCACCCTCGATGACGTGCTGATGCTGTACGCCGACCAAATCGCCAGGTACGGCGGCGCGGTGGGCGTGCGCGATCCAGGCCTGCTCGAGTCGGCCATCGCGCAGCCGCAACTCGCCTTCGACGGCGAGCCCGTCTGCCGCGACGCGTTCGAGATGGCCGCGGCGTACCTGTTCCACATCGTGCAGAACCACCCGTTCGCCGACGGGAACAAGCGAGCTGGCGCCGTCGCCGCGCTTCTGTTCCTCCGCATCAATGACGTTGCTGTGAAGCTCCAGCGGGGCGACCTGCACGACATCACCATCGCCGTCGCCTCGGGAGAAGCTAAGAAGCCCGAGGTCGCGACGTTCTTCCGTGACCGCGTGGTGTAACCGGGGAACGTCGCTCACACCCCGCTCCCAAGCTCGACCGCCGCCTCGGTTCCGATCCCGCCCTGTTCCACGCCGTCGGCATCGAACCGCGTCGCGACCTCGCCCGTGAACCGCTGCCAACGCCGCACCGCAACGTCCACGAACGCCGGCGAGATCTCCATCGCGAAGACCCGCCGGCCTTCCTGCTCGCCCGCGATCAGCTGCGACCCCGACCCGCTGAACGGCTCGTAGCAGACCTGCCCCGGCTTGGTGTGCTTGCGCATCGGGCGGGCGAACAGCTCGACCGGCTTCTGCGTCGGATGCTCGTTGCCGGTCACGCGGCTCTTGTCGCCAGCCGCGCCGCCTTCCCAGCCGAGCTCCCAGACGGAGTTCATCTCCATCGAGTGGTCGCCGTCGTGCTCGGGCTTGCTGCCCTGCACCCAGCCCATCATGCACGGCTCGTGGCGGAAGTGCCAGAACACGCGGCCGAACACCGGCGTCGGCTTCACCCACACGACCGACTGGTGATCGAGGATACCAAGGTCGCTCCAGACCTTCTGGATCACACCGCACCGCTTGTGCGCGTGCCAGCAGTAGATCGCGGCGTGCGGCGCGACGACGCGCGTCACGTTCTCGAACACGCCGCGGAAGAACCCCTCGGCGTCGTCGATGTCGATCTCGCGGTAGTTCTCCGTCCAGTCTTTGCCCGTGCCGTTGGGCCGCTCGCCGGTGTAGTCGACCAGGTACGGCGGGTCCGTCGCGACCAGCGCCGCCCGCTCGCCGTTCATGAGCCGATCGACGTCACCGGCGTTGGTCGAGTCGCCACAGAGCAGGCGGTGCCGGCCCAGTACCCACAGGTCTCCAGGCCGCGTGACGACCTCGTTTTCTTCGGGCGTCTCGGGCACATCGTCCGCGGGCGTCTTGCCCTCGGTCCCCGCCGGCGCGAGCATCGCCTCGACCTCGCTCATGTCGAAGCCCAGCACCGACAGGTCGAACTCCGCGTCGCGCAGGTCGGCCAGCTCGAGCGGCAGCAGGTCCATGTCCCACGTTGCCAGCTCGCCGGTCTTGTTGTCGGCGATGCGCAGCGCCCGCACCTGCTCCGTCGTGAGGTCCTTGGCGACGTGCACCGGCACCTTCGCCAGCCCCAGGTGCTGAGCTGCCTTCAGCCGGGTGTGGCCGGCGATGACCACCCCCTCGGCGTCAACCACAATCGGCTGGCGGAACCCGAACTCCCGGATGCTCGCCGACACCGCCTCGACGGCGTCGTCGTTCCGCCGCGGGTTCCGCTCGTAGGGCGTCACCCGCCCGATGTCCCATTGCTCGATCTTCATTGCGCGCTCCTTGCACGTTCGTGCGTCCATGTGTTCATCCGCGCGGCGACGCGGCCGCGTCGTCGCCCCGCGTGGCGTCGAGGTTCGAGGTGGCCCCAGTGCCCGCCACGCCGCCGCCCTCGGCGCCGTGGGCCAACGTCGGGGCCCAAGTGCGGCGTCCCGTCCGGCGTTCGGACAGGCGCAACAAACTCAGTCGGATACCGCGGCTGTTCCCGCGGGCGTAGCCGGGCCGATCTGCCCGGGAGGACCCACGGCCGCCCGACTTCTTTCCCTCTTTCACCATGTTCACCGGGGGTCTCACGCGCACGCACGCGGGCGCGGGCAGGGGTAGGGTGAAAGAGAGAAAGAAGAAGTTTTTAATACATAGAGCCGTCATTCCGCCCCTCCTTCTTTCACCCCTTCTTCACCCTGATTCCCCGCGAGTGCGTACGCGATGGAGTCACGGCCCGCGGTCTTGGCGACCTCGACGGCGACGTCGCCGCGCTCCACGAGCGTCTCGACGAGCTGGCGGAACGCCTTCGCATCGAGCTTCATCCGCTTGAGCAGCACGCTGTGCGGCAGACGCTGGCCCTCGGCCTCGCGGAGCTTGCGGAGCAGCTTCAGCGCGAGCTCGTCGAACTCGCCGTCGGCCGCGTACCCGTCGGCCATGTACAGCATCCGCCTGGTCTGGTGCAGGATCAGCGCGGAAGCCCACCGCACTGCGTCCGCGCCGATCTCCGGTTCGCGGTGGTTCTCGCTGATGGCGTAGAGCAGCGCGAGCTTGCGGGCGTTCTCGCTGACGCGGCCCCAGACGGTCGTCGCGACGGCGTCTGACTTTGCCTCCGCCTCGGAGTATGACCGCTCGGCGTCGAGCCGAAGCCCAATGAGCAGCCGCTTGGCCTCCGCCGTGTGCGCGATGGTCTTGGGCACGGGATGGGCGTCGGCGAGGTTCCCGCTGCCCGGCTTGAAGTTAGCCCACCACGCCGCGGTCTCGACGACGCGGTCGGGCGGGTCGAGGATGCCCGGCTCCTGGCCCGGCGGACGCCGCCCGGACTCGAGCACGATCATGCGGGCGAAGAGCCCGTTGGTGAGCATTCGTTCAGAGAGCGCCGCGTAGTAGTGGTTCGGGATCGCGGTACCGAACAGCACGAGGCACGGCTGGTCGATCACGCCCGGGTCGGGGTTGTTCGCCCGGCGGCGCATCGGGTACACCGAGTTCGACGACGAGTACATGGTCAGCAGCGTCGCCATGATCGACTCGTACCGGGCGTCGCGGGCCCGCTTCATCGACTGGAGCAGCGTGTCGATCTCGTCGGTCTGGAACAGCATCGCGGGCGTCGTGAAGAGCGCGTCCTGGATGCCCTCGCCCGAGGCGAGCTGCTCGCCGAGGCTGTTCGCGAGGCCGACGCGCCGAAGAACCTGTGTGTTGATCTTCCGCGGCCAGTCCTTCCCGCCCGAGGAGTGCGACAGGCCGAGCAGGTAGATGTTGGTGCGGTTGTCGCCGGGGTCGCGTACCTTCCGGCCCGAGAGCATCGCCAGCAGCGACAGCGCGCCGCAGAACGCGAGCGTCTGGTTCGGGTACGGCGCGCCGGCCATGCAGTGGTCCATGACCTCGCCGACGAAGCCGGGCAGTCGGAGCAGCTCCGGCGGCAGCGGGCCGGGGTCGCACGGCTCCGGCGCATCGGGCTGGGGCGGCGCCTCGCTGGCGATCATCGCCGAGATGTTCACGGCGGGGGCGGCGGGGTTGATTGAATCCGACTCGAGCAGCCACCCGCGCGGGCGGTCGTGCGGCTTGGACGCCGCGTCCTCGACCTTGTGGCGGAGTTCCTTCTCCGACCACGGCGGCTCGCACCGCGGGTTGTACCGCTCGAGGAGCATCCGCAGCGCCATCTCGGGTTCGAGTTCGAACCCGTGCACGAGCGAGGTCGCGGCGGCGTAGGTCCGCCCGTGCCCGCCCTGGCCGGAGATGGCCGGCGGCATCGCGTCGAGGTACGCCGCGGCCCGCCGCTCGACGAGATCGGCGCTCGGCGGCGACCGCGGCTCCGGGCGCGTGGGTCTGGGAGCGGAATCCCCTCCGTGGCGGCGTTCGACCACGGCGTCCGCGAGCGCTTTGACGCACGCAGCCAGCATCGCCGCGGGCACGGCGGCCGGTTCTCCTTCCAGCGGGTCGTACGGCTCGCCATCGGGGTGCAGGCTCGGGCCGACCACGGTCTGAGTCCCGGTCGAGCGCAGCTCGACGACCATCGCGCCCGTCGCCGGGTCCTTGTGCTTCACCGTTGCTGCCCGCTCGCAGACGTACCAGCGGTGCGAGCCCGGCCGGCTCGGCCGCCCCGTGACCGCACCGGTCGGCGGCAGGTACTGCTCCGCGAGCTCGACCGCCTTGTCGCAGTCGAGGTCGACATCGACGAGCCACCCCGAGGGCTCGCCGAGCAGGAGACCGATGTTGCCGGTGCCGTTGAAGTGGAGGGGCAGGTCGTCCTCGGACAGACGCAGCGTGTTCCACCCGCGGATCGCCGGCTTCTTCTCGCCCGCCGGCAGCGGAATAGGCGCGTACCCGCGGCCGCGGTACCACCGGGCGGCGTCGAGCAGATTGGACGCGTCGATGGTCATCAGAACGGGATCTCATCTAGCGGAATGTCACGCCAAGCCTCGGCGGCGGGTGTTGAGCACGCGGGCGCCGCGTCCGGGTCGTCCAGCGGTGGCGGCTTGTCACCGAGCCGGTGCCGCACGACCCGGTCGAACTTGTCACCGGCTTTCTTCTCGACGGTGATCGCGTGCGTCGGCGCTAGCGCCCCGGCTTTCGCGAGCTCGACCGCTTCCTCGACGCAGTCGGGAACGGGCTCGATCGACCTCGCCCGCCACCACGCCTCGGCCTTGGTTCGCGCGTACCCCTCGTGGTCGAAGCAGATCCACTCGCGGAACACCTGCCCGATGCCGACCTCGTACTCGACGCGCATCGTGAGCGCCGCCCCGGGGTCGTGCTTCTTCCAGTGGATGTGGTACGTGGTGTCCGTGACGTCGTGCTCGGAGCGCGTGACCTGCCCGGTGAGGATGCCCTCGTCCGACGCCCGCGCCTCGTGTTTGGACCGGTTCGGCGGCGGGAACTCGTGCCCGCACTCGGGGCAGGTCTGGTAGCCCGCCGCGATCAACGCCCGGCACGACGGGCACTCCTTGGCCGGCGCTTCTCCTCCCTCGCCACGGTCGTCGGTCGCCACGCGCACCGCGTCGACGGGCCCGTGCCGCAGCACGTTGCCGCCGAAGTCGAGCACCAGGCAGTCGTCCTTACCGGGGTGCAGCCGGAATCCCCGCCCGACCATCTGGTAGTACAGCCCCGGGCTCATCGTCGGCCGCACGAGCGCCACGCAATCGATGTGTGGGGCGTCAAACCCGGTCGTGAGCACGTTCACGTTCGCGAGGCACCGCAACTCGCCCGAGCGGAACCGGTCCAGGATCTCGGCCCGCTCGCCGGCCGGAGTGTCGCCCGATACGAAGCCGCACTCGATCGCGTGCCGCTCGCGCAGCACCGACTCGATGTGCCGCCCGTGCTTGATACCAGTCGCGAAGATCAGCGTGGCTGCGCGGTCGCGGGTCTCCTCGGCGATCTCGGCGCACGCGCCTTCGACGAGGACATCGTCGTCCATCAGGTCCTCGGCCTCGCCGGCGACAAACTCGCCCGCGCGGACGTGCAGGCCGGCGGTGTCGGCCTTCGTCGCCCCGGCCTTCGTGCGCAGCGGCGATAGGTACCCCTGGGCGATCAGCTCGCGGACGCCGACCTCGTAGCACACCTCGTTCAGGATGTTGTCAGCGCCGCAGATCTCGCCGGTCTTGAGCCGGTACGGCGTCGCGGTCAGGCCGACGATCCGGACATGCGGGTTGATCCGCTGCATGTCGGCGATGAACCGCCGGTACATCCCGTCGTCCTCGGCGGGCACCATGTGCGCCTCGTCGATCAGGATCAGGTCGAACGCGCCGCCACCGTTGGCCAGGTCGCACGCCCGCTTCCACACGCTTTGGATGCCAGCGACGGTGACCGCGTACTCGGTGTCCCGCCGCTTGAGCCCCGCCGAGTAGACGCCCAGCGGCAGGTCGGGCCCGATCGCCCGGATCTTCTCGACAGCCTGCTCGAGCAGCTCCTTCACGTGCGCGAGGATTAGCACGCGCCCGTTCCAGAGCTCGACGGCGTCGCGGCAGATCGTCGCGATCACCGGCGTCTTGCCCCCGCCCGTCGGAATGACGACGCACGGATTGTCGTCCCGCTCGCGGAGGTACGCGTACACCCGGTCCACCGCCTCCTGCTGGTACGCCCTGAGCTTCATGCCGCGGCTGTCTCCGTGTTCAGTGGTTCGATCGCGACATGCACCAGCCCGCCGCGCGTCACGGGGCCCCGCTCGATCAGCAGCCGGTCGATCTGGCCGTCGTCGCGGTAGACGCCGGCGTGCTGCATGGCGTCGAGCAGGGCTTTGAGCCGGTTGTCGATGTCGAGGGCGCGACGCGTCGGTGCGCACAGTTCGATGCGGACATCGAGACGGCCGGCCAGCGGCGCCCGCCGCCGGAACCGCGCGAGCCGGGCGACCGCGTCCGTGCGGAACGCCCGGCCCTCGCGGCTTATCAGCACCCGCACGCCCCGGCCGCGTCCCATCGGCACCGACCGCCAGTACCGGTTGACGCTCGGCGGCCAGGGCAGCGTGAGATGCACGGTCGCGTCAGCCATCCGTGGCCTCGCCTCCGCAGCAGGTGAACGATCAACGCTTCCACGGCGGGGTGCTCCCGGCGGTCGAAGCCGGACGCGGGGCGACGCCGTTGTTCGACGGGGCGCCGCCAGCGGCACCGCCGCGCGGCGCGAACCCCTTCACCTCGTTCATGAACTCGCCCGTGTCCTCGCGGCGCTTCACGCCGACCTTGATCACCAGCGGGATGTTGTGGAGTTCGAGCGAGTCCCGCGGCTGGAGCACGTTGACCGCCCGGCACAGCGCCGAGAGCTGCCCGCGGGCGATCTTCACCGCCGTCTCGCTGGGGTTGTCGAGGTTGAGACGGGCCCACAGCAGCCGGCCCTTGTGCTCGCCGTCCACGATCTGGAACGTGAACTGCAGGTAGCTGCCCGTGCCCGCCTTCGTGGGCTTGGTTTCCGATTCGGTGATGACCGCGGTGTACTCCCCGGGCGGGACCGCCTCGAAGTCGGCGGCGGGATCAACATCGCTCGCATTGAATCCGTTCAGACTGGCCATGCTCAGGCTCCTTCCCTGGTGGTGGGTGACTCGTTCGTGTCGGTGGTGTCGGTGATGGCGTCGATCGCCTCGCCGTCGCGGTGGGCCGCGTACGCGCGGAAGTCCAGCGGCAGCTCGTCTGGAAGCCCGAGACGGTTCTTGGCGACGTGCGCCGGGCGCTCGGTGGTCTTGAGCACCCGCTCGCCGCTGCCGATGCCCTGCACACGCTTGCGGTTGAAGCCCTCGTCCGTGCTCTTGGTGAGCACGCGGTAGCTCGCGAACATCACCTCGTCGCACCACTCCTGCACGAGGGCCGACGCGTGCTTGTTGAGCCGCGGCGCGTACCGGTCGTACGTCTCGGTCTCGGGGTTGGCGAACTTCTCGACCGCGGCGTGCGCGATCAGGATCACCTGCATGCCGCGGTCGGAGCGGAGCGCGTCGAGCCCGGCGAGAACCTCACGCCACGCGTCGAGGGCGAAGATGTAACCCTTCGCGTAGGGTACGTCCTCGATCGACTTCACGCCGCGGTCGCGGCAGGTCTTCGCGTGGATCAGCCGCTCGAGCCAGTCGAGGCTGTCGATGACGACGGTCTGGTATTCGTGCTCCTCGGTGTACAGGGCCCCGAGCATCTCGATGACCTGCTTGAACTCCGTCGCCAGCGGGAACCGCTCGGCGTCGATGTCCGCGAGGCCGTCCTCGGTCTGGATGAAGACTGGCCGCTCGGCCATCGCGCCGAACGTCGACTTCCCGATGCCGTGCGTCCCGTAGACCATGACGCGGCGGGGGCGAGCGGCTCGACCGCGCTCGATGTGCTTCATCAGGCTCATGTGTGCTCCTGTGGGTGGGTTGATGAGGGGGCCGGCGAGTCGATATCGATCAGCCGCAGCGACTCGAACCGCGTCTTCCAGATGTCGTGCTCGCGGCAGCGCGTCAACTCGTCAATGGCGGCGAGGTTCTCGTCGGCGGCGCGGTCGAGCAGACGGCGAGAAAGCTGCCACACGCCGCAGCGGTACGGCTCCCTCTTCTCGATCTCGACCAGATGCACCTCGAACTCGACGTCGCAAGCCTCGACCACCAACTCGCGGTAGAAGGCCATCTGGTGGAGGTAGCCGTAGCGATGCACGTCGCGCTCAAACTCGTCGAGGTCGCTGCACGTCTTCAGGTCGACGATGCCGCGGCCGTCGACGGGGTTGATCCAATCGACCCGCGCCTGGCACGGCACGCCGCCGTACTCGGCCCGCACCACGCCCTCGGCGACGCCCGATCGCAGCAGCTCGCGGGCGAACACGTGGTCGTGCACGCCGGCGCGCATCTGCTCGAGCAGCGCCGCGTCCGCGTCGCTGAGCACCGGCCTCCCGACCGACGCCGCCCACTCCGCGAACGCCTTCGTCTGCGTCCCGAACGGCTGGCCCGTCTTCGGGTTGATCGGCCCGCCGACCGCGAACTCAGCCTCGAAACGCTCCCGACCCTCGAGGATGAGCACGTGGGCGGCCCGCCCAAGGGCGTACGCCGCGGAGCCCCGCTGGGGCACGAGGCCGAGTTGCCTCTTTCTATATAGCTTCGGGCATCGCCGGAAGTCCGCGAGCTGGTGCGAGGACAGGTTGTCCTTGGCCTTCGCGTGGTAGACCGACGCCGGCTCGGTAATCAGGAAGCCAAGGTCAATCTCGTGTGCCCGGCGTTCGGATCCGTCGAGGTCCTCGGGCCGGATCTCACGCTCGAAATCGCCCTGGCCGAGCCGGGCGAGGGGCGCGCCGTGCGGCGTTCCTGCCCGGTTCGAGCCTTGATGAGAACGTCGCCCCCCGTTCACGCTGCGTACCGGGCAGCAGACACGGGGGCCGGGGAGGGAACGGCGCGGACGGAGAATCCATCGGCTCCTAACTCGCGAGTGAGGAACGCGGCGAAGATGCGCGCGACCGCGACGCCCGAAGGTGTCCCGCCATCCACGACGATCACACATCGCGGGGCGTCGATCAGGTACGAGACCTCGATCCGCACCCGGGCCTCGCCGAACAACCCCTCGCTCGCGAGGATGGCAAGCTGGAGCGTGGCTTCGGCCTCCATCATGTTGATCGAGCGAGCGAAGCAGAAGCGGTAGACGTCCGTTCTCATACTGATCTCCTGAACAGCGTCGCGCTCATGCCCCATGTCGCGGGCGCCACGGACAAGGCCGCGGACGCCCGGGACATCGAGGGGCTGCGAGCGAGGATGGCGTGCGGTCTTTGGGTTCCCTATGCCGTCGGGACGGCAGATGACCGATCAGACAGAGCCAAGCCCGGCGTTCTCGAACCGCGACCGCATGCGTTCGAGCGCGTTGTAGATCTGCCGGCGCGAGACCTTCCGCGTGCGGGCCGCCGCCGAGACGCCGTGCTCGGCGATGCATTCCAAGAGCGAACGGTCCTCGCCCGTCAGCTGAGCGAGCGCGTGGTCGACTGCTTCGCGGAGATCGTGCGACTCGACCGGGTCCGGTGATGCCGCGTCATACCGACGGCCGCGATCGGCGTCGGTGATGACGGACCCGAGGGATGTGACATCACCGTCGTTCTCGATCAGCGTGCGTTCGAGCGAGATCGCGGTCGCCTCGTTGCGGCGCTTGATCCGATCAAGACCGCGGAGGTGCATGCCGACCCAGCTGTTGATCGCCGTGGTGACGAATGCCTCGACATTGCCGCGGCCGGGATCGAAGAGATGAGCCTTCTTCCACAGGTACAGTCGCATCTCCTGCTGCATGTCATCCTGGTCCGAGCGGGACACGTCGGACCGGCGGCAGAGCTGGCGGGCCTTGATGCGGATGAAGTCAACGGTGAACGTGTGCGTGACGACGTCGTGGCAGGTTGCCATCGAAACCTCCGAGGCCGGAGGTCTGGCTCACCGCCAGTCGGCAGGTCCGCACAGTCGTGGAACTGTGTCGCCGCACGCGCGGCGAGGATCACAGGTGCGTCCGCTGACTGGCCGGTTATGAGCTGACCGGCCTCGGACGCGGGCTGTGGTGTCGCGGATGGCGCAAGAAAAAGGGCGAGCCGACGGCCCGCCCCGAAGTCCGCAAGGCGCTGTGAATGACGGACTGAGCGGTACTGCTCAATTTTCTTTGCCCTGTCGCGGCTTTGCGACGCGACAGTCCGGGCGACAGAGTTCGAGTCATCGAGTTCCGAGATCGCGTCCAGCCCACCAGCGCGGTTGATGGCACGCTGGACTTGGTCCTTGGACACCGTCCGACCCAGTTGCTGCGTCAACGCGGTGGCGGCCTTTCTCGTCGAGCCGTGCGTTATCCGAGCAGCGATGAGCACGTCGTCGTTGAGATGGCCCTTGATCTCGGCCTTGAGCTGCTTGCGGATGACCTGCTTCTTCACCTGGGGGTCAACCGGGAGGAGGCTCTTGGATTCAGCGATCGCGTCCGTCTCAGCGATGATCTCCATGAACGCAGCGCCATCGACGACGAACTGGTCGGCATCGAGCTCGCCCACGCGGTCCAGAGGCACGACCGCCGGGACCCGCCCCGGCCAGATCCGGTCGTCTGGGACGAGGCGAGGGACGACCACGATCGCCCGCCCGCCTACCCCAACATGCGCCATGACAGAGGCCGCGTCGGCCTCGCCGAGCCGCACGGCGAACACGACCTCGCGGGTCGTGCCGTCGCACGGGATCCGGCCGATTCGCCAGAGCCGGTTGGGCACCACGGCCTTCGGCGTGCCCTTGAGGCCCAGCCCGGCTGCGACGCACGCGGCCAGCCCGTCCGGGTTGACCTCCCAGCCCTGGCACATCTCGGCAGTGACCTCGAGACGGAGTTGCTCCGGGCAGTAAATGTAAAGCCTCGTCTGGCCGTCGGGACCGGGCCGCTCGGCCACGACCTCGATGTGCCCGTCGTCACAACTCGGGCACGAGGCGGTCAGGCCGCCGGCGGACCGGCGGACCACGCCGAGCTTCTGGAAGACCTGGAGTGACCCCGGGGGCCACTCGCTCAGGTCGCGGTGGTCGAAGGTGCGGCCGAGGTCATCGGCCGCGGCGAGCAGTAGTCGCATCACCGCCTCACTGGTCATCGGTCACCCCCCAGCGCCGCAGGCACCGCTCGCCGACGGCCCGATGCTCGTCCGGCTTGCTCTTGAGGTTGCTCGAGTTCGGCGCCGAGACGCTGAACCGAAGCGTGGGCGCCCGGCCCGGACCGTCGTGCCGGAACCGCATCGCGACCGAGGCCGACAGGACCTTTGCGCCCTCGGCCGTGACGTTCTCCGTGCGCAGCCACCGCTCGAACTTGCGGTAGATGTCGTTCGGCGAGGCCTTGGGGTCGGCCTTGATCTCGACCCAGCCGCCGCTGCCGCGGGGCGCGATGCGCATCTGCGTGATGCGAGCGTCCTCGACGCCGTCTGTTGCCTCGACGGCCAACGGGAAGTCCGGGCTGAGCAGATGGTCGAGCTTGAAGGTCGGCCTCAGCGGGTCGGCCGGGTCCACATCCCGGCCCAGCACCGCCTTGCAGAACGCGAGCTGCAGCGGCTCCCAGACCGGCTTGCCGCCCTGCGCGAACACCTCCATCGACCCGTCATCGGCGTTGTACACGAAGACGTTCTCGAAGGCGTAGCGGTCCGACCGCACCACGGGCTCATCGCTGTCGGCGTCGAACACGATGTGCTTGTCCGGGTAGTCGTCCAGATACGCGAAGAAGTAATCGGCCCCGCCCTGGCGGCGGTAGTGGACCACCTTGCAGCAGCGACCGCGCATCTGCTTGGGCCCGTAGAAGGCGGTGAGCGCATCGCTGAGCCGCTCGAGCATCTCGGGCGTCACCTCGAGCGGCACCTTCGGCAGGCTGTTCCGCCGCTTCCAATGCCGGCCGGCGGCGAGGCTGTCCGCCCGCGCGAACATCGCGCCCTCGGTGAACGCCTCGGGCAGGTGCAGGTAAACCCACATCGCCTTGTCCTGCTTGCTCGCCTGGGCCTTGAAGTCCTCGGCCATGGTCGCATCGCGCCAAAGGATCTCCTCGGCCAGGACCGCCATGCCGCGGTGGTCCGCCAGCTCGTTGATATCGCGCAGGATGACCTGCACCTCCTGCCGCTGGCGCTCGGGCAGCGCCTGCCACGCCTCGAAGACGGGCTCGATCTTGTGCTCGGTGAGTTCATCCCATGTGATCTCCGTCAGCTCCCCGCGCCGCTCGAAGAACGCGCGGAGGAGGGGGTTGGCGATCTGCTTGAGCACCTTGCGGGGGTCAAAGGCCTTGGCCATGACTCATACCTTTCTGTCCCGTGGACAGTAAACACTCCGGGCAAATAGAGAGGGCAACGCGCCCTGTCAGAACAGCCCGGGTTCGATCTCCTTCACGAACAGCCCGAGGTTCTCCAGGCGGATCCGCATCGCGTGCGCGGACACCTCGAACCTCTCCGCCAGCGGCTTGCACAGCGCCTCGCGGGCGAGTTCGACATCTCGTTTCTGGTTGCGGGCGAGGGGTCGGACGTCCAGATCCGCGTCCGGCACGGGCGCATCGGCACCGCGCCACGCGTGCCACTCGTCGAAGACCAGCTCGCGGGGCATCAGCAAGCACCCCGCGAACGCATTCGCCTGCCACTCTTCGGGCACGCTGTCGCCATCGCGGCACACGAACGCGGGCTTGCTGCCGGACTCGAAGAGCGTCCGCTCGTTCGGGTCGTCGAGCAGCTGCGAACGGTGCAGCCGCCAATGGCCCACCTCGTGCGCAACGGTGAAGTTGTAGCGCCCGCGCAGGTGCGGGTATTCGTGCGGGTCGAGCGAGGCGTCGATGCGGATCGTGCCGTCGTCGAACCAGATGGCGCCCATGACATCGTGCCCACCGAACTGCGACCGCAGATCCACGATCTCGAACGGCAACTGCAGGTGAATCTCGACCAGCTCATCGAGCGGGATCGGCACGGTGATCTCGTGGCCCTTCTCCGCCCACTCGTCGAGCAGGAGCTTCGCCTCCCGCTCGATCTGCTTCTCGTGCAGGAACTTCACGCGATGCTTCTGGTGCGATCCGGAGGCCATCAGTCCTCGGCCCCCTTGCCCTTGCGCTCTGCGTCGGCGATCAGCTTCTTGAGCTGCTCGGGGGTGAGGTTCTTCGCGGCACGGAGCAGCGCCGGCATCTGCTCCGGATCCTTGAGGATGATGTTCTTGACGTCCTCGGGCATGCGGCCGGCCAGCGCGATCCAGTGATCCGGGTCGGCGCCCAGCACCTCGGCCATCTTGCGGACGCGCTCGGCGGCGGGGGCGTACTCCGCCTTCCCGGTTTCGACGAGCGACAGGTACGTCGGGCTGATGTCCACCAACTCGGCGAACTTCCGCAGGCTGAAGCCCTTCTCGAGCCGCCGTTCGCGAAGGACGGAACCGAAATGCTGGAGGGGGTCGCTCATGCGGTCGTGCTCGCCTTGACCCGGACAGGGGGCGATGTTTAGGATATCCTGCACATAACCGGCGGGTCAAGGGTTGGCCCGTATGCGGAGCGACCCATCGACGACAGTGGGCCGAAGATCATGAGAGTTGGAATCCGACCGGGCGTCAATATTCTTGCCGTGCTCCGTCACCTGGAGTACAAGCCTTGGTACGCCTTGGCGGAATATGTCGACAACGCGGCGCAGAGCTTTCTGTCGTCTCGCGACCGTCTTCGACCGGGAGCCACGCTGTCTGTGGCCATCGAGATTGACCGTCTCGATAAGACGATCGTGATCACAGACAACGCCGGCGGCATTGCCGAATCCGACATCGCACGTGCGTTCCGGCCCGCTGAGCCTCCGCAGAATGCGAGGGGGCTCAGTCAGTTTGGCATGGGGATGAAGAGCGCTTCTTGCTGGTTCGCTCCCATGTGGGACGTTCACACGAGTGCAATCGGGGAGCCAGTAGAGCGCCGTATCTACTTCAACATCGACAAGATCATCGAGGACCGCATCGATGAACTGGACATCGAGACCGTACCGTGTGATCCCTCCGACCACTTCACGCGGATCACGCTTCGCAACGTGTACCAGGTTCCGCAGGGTCGCACGCTCGGAAAGATCCGTGATCACCTCTCCGACATCTATCGCTGCTTTATCCGCGATCAACTCCTAGAGCTACGAGTGCCCGGGGCGTCGGGCCTGTCCTCCGGCGAGGCCTTGACGTACGTTGAGCCAGAGTCGCTCGTCGCATCTCGCTATGGCGTACAGAACGAACCAGATGGTGAGCCTGTATCGTGGCGAAAGTCCATCGCATTCGAACTTGATGACGGCCGTGTGGTTTGCGGCGAGGCAGGGCTGCTCGCCCGGGGTGACACCCGTCGAGCCGGCCTCTGTCTTTTCCGTCGGAATCGAGCGATCATCGGCACAGGCGACGAGAAGTATCGGCCGCCCGAGATCTTCGGCAGTGGTAACACGTATGAGTCGCAACGCGTGTGGGGCGAGCTTCACATGGACGACTTTGATGTGTCGCACACGAAGGATGGCTTTCGCTGGGGCGATGCTGAGGATCAGTTCTTGGAGCGACTACGTAGTGCACTAGACGAAGAACCACTTCCTCTCCTTAAACAGGCGCGAAACTACCGAAGCGGGCGTCCGACACGATCCGGCACATCCCGTGCTACGAGCAACGCGGTCTCTGGAGTCGTAACGGCGTTGACGAACCACGGCGCCGAAGACTTGTCACGCGTAGGCGCAACGACTGCTACGGCGCCCGAGCCTCCAGCGGCCTTACCTGAGGATGAGGAAGCGGCTATCGAGCATCGGGAGTTTGCGATCCACGCGAACGGAGGCGAGTGGAGCGTGACGGTCGAATTATCGAATTCTGAGGGTGCGACGGACTGGCTAGAAATCGCTTGTGATCAGAACGAGGCGCTGCGGACTCGGCGTGTCGGGCTCCGGGTGAACCTCGCCAGCCCGTTCATGCGGAGGATGGTCAGGCTTGATGAACAGGAGAGCCTCGAGCCGGTCCTTCGATTGGCTGCAGCGTTCGGTCTGGCGGAGGTACTTGCGAGGTTCAGCGGCGGGAGTTGCGGCCCTGGCGAACTGCGCCGGAATGCCAATGAGTTGCTGAGGTCATCCCTCTCGCGCCGCACTAATGGAGGCGACGAATGAGTAACGGCAATGCCGAGGCGAGGGTATTGGGACCGAGTGGCGAACGGTGGGAACCCACAGTCGGCAAGGAACTCGAGCGCCTCCTCAATGCGAAGTTCCCCGATGACCCCCTCGCGAGACGCGCGGTACGAGAATCCACAATCCGAATTCTGCGACAGTGCGTCAGTCCCGTGCCAGACTCAGACGAAGCCAACAGTACTGGGCTTGTGGTCGGCTACGTTCAGAGCGGCAAGACACTGTCGTTCACATCTGTGGCAGCCGCAGCTCATGACAATGGCTTCCGTTGCGTCGCCGTGATCGCGGGGTCGTCTCTCAATCTCGCGGATCAGAACAAGGACCGACTCGCGAAAGATCTCGACATTGGCGCGAACTTTCGACGTCCATGGCATCGCGCGCACAATCCGACGACCGCTCAACTGCATGAACTCAATACCGCTCTCGCAGGATGGGACAACGGACGGCCAAAGACGCTGCTACTCACCTCGCTGAAGCACCATCGGCACGTCCAGAACCTCGGAGCGCTGATAGAGGCGCTGGGTGACTCGGCTTCGCCGATGCTGATCATCGATGATGAAGCCGACCAGATTTCGTTGAATACTCAGGTGAATCAGAACGGAGAAAGCGCCAACTACTCCCAGATCCTCGGTCTCCGCGATCGTGCTCCGCGACACACCTATCTGCAGTACACGGCCACGCCACAGGCGAACGTCTTTATTCCTCTATGGGATCGCCTGTCTCCGAGCTTCTGTGAGCCGCTGGAGCCCGGAGACGGCTATGTGGGCGGGCATCGAGTGTTCGTCGAGCGCGAGGATGACCTAGTCCGCGGTATCTCGCAGAATGACCTGCAGATGTGCGATGATCTGCTCGAGGCCCCGCCATCGCTGTTCAAGGCGATGCGAGTCTTTTTTTTGGGAGTAGCACAAGGACTTGTCAACGAACGTCGAACGGGCGAGCTTCCTGTGCCGTCCAACCGATCGATGATGGTGCACCCGTCCCGATCACAGAACAGCCACCAGTTCTTTGCGGATCGGATTCGAATGGCAATGGCCTCTTGGTGTAGAGAGATCGGCGATGAGCACGATCGCCCACTTCAATTGGCGGCTTTCCAGGAGGCGTACGCAGACCTGGCCGGCACGGATACGAATGAGGAACTCGCCGAGTTTGACGAGTTGGCTGAGATGCTCCCCGAAGCGATCGGACATACACAGGTCCGGGAGGTGAATGCTCGGCCGGGAGTCGATCGTACCGATTGGTCAACAGAGTGGGGGCAGACCTATTCGTGGATTCTCGTTGGCGGACAGAACCTCGACCGCGGCTTCACCGTCGAAGGTCTGACGGTCACATATATGCCGAGAGACATCGGGACCGGTCAAGCCGACACTATTCAGCAAAGAGCCCGGTTCTTCGGATACAAGCGGGGTTACGAGGATCTGTGCCGGATTTACCTAGGCCCAGATTCTCGGCGGGCCTTCTCCGTGTACGTGCGACACGAGCGAAGCATGCGCGGCTTTCTCGAGCGCAATCGCCACCGCTTGGCGGAGCCAACGATTCCACGGGAATTTGAGCTCGACGCCTTACTCCGGCCGACACGTCCGGCGGTGCTTGTCGATAACCCGACTCGCTACATACTCCGTAAGGGCTGGCTCCCTCAAGCGGGGACTCTGGAGCGAGTGCAGCGGTGCCGGGAGAACGGGGCTCTGGTGCATGAGTTTGTTGCATCGAGAGCAGAATTGCTGATGTTCACCGAAGCGCCTTGGATCGAAGACTCCAGCGGGATCAGGAATGATCATCGGCACACTGGACAGATCGATATTCCGCTAAAGGAGTTCTATGAGCGGGTTCTGGCCGGCGTGGTTCTCCCAGATCCCGAGGAACACACGCAGTGGCAAGTCGCTATGTCGATGATTGCGAATGCCCTCGACGAGCACGAGGACTTGGCGGCCAATGTGATCATAATGCGACCCGAGTCTGAACCCTTCCGCGGTGTTGATGAAACCGGACGCATCAAGCAAGTCTTTGCAGGTGCCCATCCAGGCCGACCACCGTACGCCTACTCCGGTGACCGCGAGGTCCATCTCGACGACGTCACGCTTCAGTTGCACTGCTTCGACATAGGCCACGGTAGCGACGCCGCCTCGGCCACTGATCGCGAAGTGATCGAGGCCCGTGTTCCGGTTCTCGCGCTGTGGCTGGGCGAGCGGGTCAATCGCCCGATGATCCGTCAGGGTCAGGCTGCTCAATGAACACGTTTGATTCGCTCATCCAGATAGTCGAGTCGATCCAGCCGAGGGCGGAGCACGATCAGTTTGGATTTACCGTTCGTCCGCTTCCGGGTGGCGAAGAAGTCGGGTGGATTGGACGAAACACGCACTGCGGGGTTGCCTTTCTATTGGCGACGTCAGCCGAGCGACATGGTCATCCCGCAGTCTCGTTACCACTACTGCGGGTGCGACACGGGGTTCGAGTGTCCATTGATGACGGGGATACTCACGAGGAAACCGTCAGCCTTCTTGAGTGCCTTGTCCAAGACGATGCGACAGTGTCGTTATTCATCCGTGCTGTCGGTGGCGTCCTGGTTGATGGCACGAAGGCAGACCAGGAGTCACTCGGCGAGGTGGTCGAGAGGCTTCTTGATCTTTTCAGGGATTACTCGTACGCCGGTGACGCCCAGATCCTCGGTCTCTGGGCAGAACTGCTTCTGATTGTGCACAGCCCAGATCCAGCGTACCTCGCACAGCATTGGCGAAGTCATTCGGGATCGCGGTACGACTTTGGATCGGAGACCGAGCGACTGGATGTCAAGGCGACGACCTCAGTTCAGCGACAACACGAACTTGCGTCGAGCCAAGTATCTCCGCCCCCCGGCGTCGCCGCGGCATTCGTGTCCATCATGACGGAGCAGGTCTCACAAGGGACCAGTGTCGGCACACTTTGGGATCGGGCTCTCGCGCTCGCGCCCGATTCCCAAGCGAGGATAGATGCAGAGTGCATTCGGGCACTCGGGAGAGATTGGCAGATGGCCCGTGAGATCAGCTTTGATATGGCTAAGGCGCTCTCGACCCTTGAGGTTTACCCGGTTGGAGATGTGCCTCAGATCGGCAATCTGCCAGCGGGTGTGATCCGAGCTCGATTCACATCGGATTTCAGCCTTGGACAGGCTTGGCGAGGCGATCCCCCGACGCCCGCTGGCCTGATTTCTGCTGCACTAACGTGCACCGACTCACGCTCCCACTAAGCGGGAGTGTTCCCGGACGGGAGTCCGTCCTTGGTTTCCAGTCTTGAGCAACGCGGCACAAATCATCTCGACAATGTCCGCACTGACAGCATTGCCAATTGCTCTGTATGCACTCGTCGAACTCAATTGTGACAGGTCGATCTCGCCAAGTCCCTGAAGTCGCGAGCATTCTCGAACGGTCATGTACCGGTGCTCCCAGGTAATCACGGGTACCTGTGTCGTCGTCATGGCCACAAGGGCAGGTGCCCAGTTCGACCGCTTAACCCGCACACCTGATGCACGGAATTGAAGGACGTGGTTGTCTAGTCGGCGCACTTCGCCCTTACAGTTCCACTCAAGTTTTTGAAGGCTGGGGGTGAATGGTTCAAGCTTCTTAAGCCAAGGCTTTAGTCTTCGGCGATGCCTCTCAAAGAACGCTCGGTTTTGCGCAATGAACGTCTGTTTCCACTTGGGAAACGGAGCAGAGCCGCGGGCATAGCTGGGAAGTCGCTGGCGTCTTTCAGCCTCTGAGAGCCCCTTGAGCGATTGCCCGAAGGACCCTCGTGTCCTGGCGAGATAGCGAGGATCTCTGAGCAGTGGCGGTGGCCCGGAGTACGGGTACGTTGCGCCGAACTCGAACGTCCAGATGGGGAATGACGGGAGAGGCTCTTCAGCCGGAATGCGATCGAGAAACTCCTGCCAGACGTTCAGGCAATCCAAGTATTGATCGGGTATGCGGCGTGCTTCGGCAGGCTTGTGATCGAGCACGCTTCGGATGTCTGGGCGCGTGTCGTGAGGCTCAGGCCAGTAAAACTGCTCAAGGCCGTCGAGTGAACCAACAATGAAAGCCCGCTCTCGGATCTGTGGGATTCCGTATCGATGTGGAGATAGGACACGTTCATCGACCTCGTACCCGAGGGAAGCCAACTCGTCCTTCATCCAGGTGTAGGTGTCGCCGGCATCATGCCTGAGCAGGTTCGCTACGTTCTCCAGAACGAGCCACTTCGGACGCCGGTGATCCAAGATTCTCAGGATTTCCTCGAATAGATCCCCGTCGCGCTCACAGACCAAGCCAAGTTGCTCACCAGCTTTGGAGAATGGTTGGCACGGGAAACCCGCGCACAGAATGTCGTGCCGCGGGACATCATCGACGTCTAGATCGCGAATGTCGCCGACAGGTTCCATGCCATAGTTCTGGCGGTAGAGCTCCCGGAGACGCTCGTCCTTCTCGCAAGCGAGGACGCACCGGTGGCCGAGTCGCTCTAGTCCAGCATGGAACCCGCCGAGACCGGCGAAGAGATCCACGAACTGGAGCTGACCCTTCCTCGCCATGCGTTCCCTTGCGTTTGCGTTCTGGAGGCGTCCACTGCTAGTGGTCATTGTACACTCCGGCACCACCCGTCGCGTTTTCGCGGATGTGCGGCCCGAGTTCCGGATATGGACCGCAAGCCAGAGCCCGCCACCGACTCCTCTGAGCATCCCAAGTACTGATTGAGGCCACCGAACGCAGGTCCCTTTCCGTCACCGGATCCCGCCCCTCCTCAATCGGCTCCATGAACAGGATCTCCTCCTGGATATCCGGCGCCAGGTGCAGCAGGTTCATGATCTGCGTCATCCGCGGCTGTGAGACCTGTGCCAGCTCCGCCAGTTCCGACTGGCTCGACACGATGCCGTCCCGCAGCAGGCCGTCGAAGCGGATCGCCAGGGCCATCAGCTTCGAGATCCTCGGGACGCGGCCGGACGGTCCCTCGCTCGCGGGCCCAGGGTCGCGGATTGCCCGCTTCCGTTTCCCCTTGAATCCGAAGTCAACGCGTCTGGTCACCGTGGTCATGCTGCGACCTCCAGCCGGGCCTTCACGAGCGAGCTGATGCCGTTGGGGCGGAACGTCACCGACACGGTGCCGGCCTCGCCGTCGTACTCCACGCGTGCCACCAGCAGCGCGATCAGCCGTGCTTGCTCCTTCGGGCTGAGATTCTTCCACACCGCATCAAAGTCGGAGAACACGGCTTCCGCCTCGCAGCGCGTGATCGACTCGCGGTCGAGTTCCGCCAGCCGGGCGTCCAGAATCGGGAGACGCCGTTCAGCGTCAACGATCTGCTCGTTGAGCTGAGCGATTCGCGCCGTCACCTCGCTCGTGGCCTGCCGCTTCTCGATCAGCCGGCGAAGCGCCCGGTGGCTCTCGCCCACAGCCCTTCGAAGTTCGCTCCGCTCGGAGTCGAGCGTTACCCGCTCGGTCTCGATCGTTGCTTGAGCTTCGGCAAGGACTTGGTCGAGCAGCACGGAATCAGTCGAGAGCCCCCGCACCTCGTCAATGACCAGCTTCTCGATCTCCTCAGCGGGCAGCGTCCCGGCCGAGCATGTGTCGGCTCCGTTCTTGATCGCGCCGATGCACCGGTAGTACCTGTAGAAGTGCTTCTTCTTGCCGCCGCAGAACGTGTGGGTCATCGACTTGTCACAGCCGCGGCAGCGTAGAAGTCCTCGCAGGATCGCTCCGTACTTGTTCCGGGTCTCGGGGCCGCCCGTTCGCCCGTTGAGCGAAAGGAGGGCCTGGACTTCGTCGAACAGATCCTGATCGACGATCGCCTCGTGCTCCCCGTCGTAGACCTCGCCCTTGTGCGTGATCTTGCCGGTGACGATCGGGTTTCGCAGCAGCGCGTACAGCGTGGCCTTGTCGAACGGCCGGCCGCCAACGGCCGTTCCCTTTGTCGTGGTTCGCTTCTTGCTCTTCCACTCCCGGTGCCGCAGTTCCTTGACGACCGGCAGCAGCGAACCCAACTCGAGGTACAGCTTGAAGATGGCCCGCGTCCGCCGGGCCTCACGATCGTTGATCACCAGCCGTGGGCTGGGGCCGGACCGATCGACGTCATAGCCGAGCACGGGCACGCCGCCGGTCCACTTGCCCTTGCGCTTCTGGGCGGCGACCTTGTCCCGGATCCGTTCCCCGATGATCTCACGCTCGAACTGGGCGAACGACAGCAGGATGTTCAGCGTCAGGCGTCCCATCGAATGGGTCGTGTTGAACTGCTGGGTGACCGACACGAACGACACGCCCGCTTTCTCGAAGGTCTCCATGATCCTCGAGAAGTCCATCAGCGATCGGCTGAGCCGATCGACCTTGTAGACCACCACGCAGTCGACCTTCCCGGCCTCGATGTCACGGAGCAGGCGGTCGAGCGCGGGACGCTCCATCGTGCCGCCTGAGAAGCCGCCGTCGTCGTATCGCTCGGGGTTGACCTCCCAGCCCTCGGCCCGCTGGCTGGCGACGAACGCCTCGGCGCTCTCCCGCTGGGCGTCGAGGGAGTTGAACTCCTGGTCGAGTCCTTCGTCGCTCGACTTCCGCGTGTAGATCGCGCACCGGATCGGCGTCGGCGGGGACTCCTTCGCTTCGCCGCGTCGGCTCATCGCTTGCTCCCGAGCCGGAAGAACCGGAATCCGTTGACGTGGCTGTCGGTCACCCTCCTCGCGATGGCCGAGAGCGTTCGGAAGCGCTCGCCCTCGAACTCGAAGCCCTCGTGATCGGCCAGGACGATCACCCGGATCTTGCGCCCTTTGTACTCGCGGACGATCGCCGAGCCCGGCGGGGGAATTCGCGGGTCGTTGTGCTCGCCATTGCGGAGTTCGCGAGTCACCTGGATCGTGTCCGCGTCAGGCGGCTCGATCGTCGTCTTCGGCGGCATGACGCGCACGTCGGAGTCGTTGGCAAGCTCAGCCGCCCGCCGTCGCGCGCGCTCCGAGAGATCACCCTCGGCGTTGGCTTGGATCCGCCACGCGACTTTCCGAATGAGGTAGGCGCGGTGCCGGGTGCGGACGGGCTGACCGTGCAACTGCTGGTATCGCTCGGCCAACTCGCTGGTGGTCATCTGCTGCAGGGCGTCGATCTCTTTCGCGATGTCGCCAGGCATATATGGCTCCTTTCGTGAGACTCCGAGATCCGCGGCCGCTAACCCGCGGTGCGCGGAGCCACACTGAGCGGTGAGTCCGCGCCGAGTTCAAGTCGACTGTCGCGAGAATCTGACGAGTCGTCGGAGCCTTCGCCGCCTCGGCGCCTGGACTGCCGAACTGCGTGCAGCACGCCCGCCGCGAGGATGCCCGAGATCTCGCGGCGCCGCTCTTCAGCGGTCATCTGGTCGGGGTTGCGGCCGGTGGGCATGGGAGACTCCGAGACAGAGGTCGTGTCTCGGGTTATCTATGCCGTGGATGCGTGATCTGCGCGAGGCATCATGTGCCTTCTGGTTCTCAGAGGACGAGATCGAACATGTCGTAGCCGACAACGAACGAAACGACGAGTAGGGGGTAGGATGCACTCCCGTGAAGCTCAGCAGCCGTGACCAACGATGTCGATACCTCCACGCTCCCGGCACGCAGATCGATCGGTCCGCCTTCGCGGCGTTGCTGAAGGACTGCGGCCTTGATCTGCCGCATTCGCCCACGCTTGAGCGAATCGTCGCGCTCGGCTGGGTGACGCCGGTCCTGCGCGTCAGACTGCCAGAATCGGCGTTCATGTCGTGGCGCGACTACCCCCAGCTTTCGATGAGCGGCGTCGATACGTGCCCCGAAGATGACCGGTGGGCGCTTTCGCTCTACGCGGAGGCGATGGCATCACTGCCTCCCCAGGATCGGTCCAACTGGTGGGTCTATTTCCTTGACGACCCCGACGACCCGCTCGCCCAGACCTCCAGGGCGAATGCTCTCGACCCGGGGAAGCCCGCGGTCCTTCCACCGCCCGTCCGGCACCCGCGCCACAACCAAGAGATCCGGCTGTGGATGGACTACTTCGCCTACTGGCAGGTGTTCGAGCTTGCGGACTACCTCTTCTCCATGACCAGCGCCATCACGATTACCGAAGACCTCGCCGAAGTGGTCGCGAGATCGCGGGACACATGGCTCAGGTTCGCCGACGCCAGAGCTAAGGCGCTGAACCACAAGTGGCAGGCGCGGTACTCGGCGTTCGAGTGGCTCTCGCGGATGCGCACGGTCCTCGGTTCCGTTACACGTGATCACACCTGGCAAGACATCGACACCGCCCTGCGCGCCGTTGCTCACAGTCTCGGGCTCACGCACGACCAGATGCGGAGCGACATCCGCGACACGCTTCTCGTCATGTGGCGAGACTGGACTGGGCGATTCTCGCCTCTGACCCGCCACCACGGTCCCCTCCTCGAACTGCTCAGACAGGAGATCGAGTACTCGGTGCTCTATTTGGAGCGCATCACCGGGCAACCGACGGACTTCCTCGACGAGTTCTGGTACGACGGGCGTCAGGCGCACGAGTGGGCGTGTCTCATTGACGCCCTCCCGCGAGAAGAGGAGCTGGCGCGGCGCGACTTCCCGCGTACGGCGCTGATGTACCTCCAGCGATTCCAGAACACCATCCCTGAGATCGGGGCGCTTGACAATGAGGGCCTCCGTCGCCTGGTATTGGACAACTGGCAGCGGAGCCGACCCTTGCGTCGCTTTGTACTCGCGTGTCACCGGCTTCATCGAGAGCTGCGCGGCCGGGACCTCATGGAGAGCGAAGCGGTCATCCGCCAGGCCGAGCGAATAGAGCAGTTCAACCTCACCATGATGCATGCGGAACGCGTGCTATCGCATGAGTATCGGGAACGGCGTCAGTCGGCGAAGTATCCTGAGATTCGGAATCTGGCCAAGGACACCCTCAATCACCTGCTGTGCCGCTGGTCTCTAACGGGTGCAGTGTCTCGTATCGCCCAGGAACGCACGCGGGACCTTCTGAAGCAGCATGCGATGCTGCATGACCTCGATCCAGCGCAGGGCCTGCCTCTGGTCTCGCCCAGCGAGGTTGCTTCTGGAAGCGACACTGCCGACCATACTGCGGCCACACTGGTCAACTTTGTGATCGCTCGAAACTACGCAGCACATCACGACGCGATTGATGCGGAACTCGTCTACCCTTCCGACGAGGACCCTTTGAAGCATCCGGGTGGCGTCGCCATCGCCTGTGCGATCGGGGCCGTGGTCGCTGCGCTACTCGTCCGGTAGACTGCCTGTCGATGGACGAGACCAAAGCGGCCGCGACGATGGCCAAGGAGAATGCGGCCTTCTTCGAGAAGGCCGAAGGCGCACTTCGCGCGCTGTTCGACCAGGCACGTGCGGCGAACGAACTTCAGTTCGTATTCTCGCTCATACCGGAATTCCGAGGTGCGCAAGATCCCGGCTGGAATACCGCGATTGAAGCGCAGCAAGCCTTCGACGAATACATCGCCTTCCTCAACGAAGGCGAATTGACCCCGCTCAAGGCAAGAATCGCCTTGGCATTCTATTGCCACATGTCGGAGGCAAGCGGCTTCTATGAGATTCCGAAGAACATGCTCAGAGTGGCCGAGGGTGGCTTCTACAACCTCTGGCCGTTCCAGGATCTGGTTGATGTGCACCGGCGCACGGGCAACGTGATTGCTCCAAACGCAAACAAAGTGCTGCGGGATCTTGCGGGGCACGCCAAGACGCTTGGTTTGCACGGATTGGCCGAAGTGTTTCGCGATGCGTTCGACCCAGATCTGCGCAATGGGTACGCCCACGCGGACTACGTCGTGTGGACGGATGGCATTCGGCTGCGACATCGGAATGGTGGCAACGCCAAGCTTGTCACGTGGCCGGAGTTCCATTACCGGTTCGAGCGTGGGATCACGTTCTTCAACGTCCTGCGAGGGCTCGTCGAGGAGCACGTTCGCAGTTTGCATCCTAAGCGGCAACTTGGCGGGCGATGGCCTGACGGTCGACCATCCCGAGCGGTCGCCGAGTTCAATCCGACGACAGGTTCTTTCTCGATTACGGACTCCAGCCGGTGACCTGACTTGGCTGGCCGTGTGAGCGCGCCCTCGCGGTGGATTCCGAACGGTGTTGTGCCCGCCTCGCGAGCGCAACCGTGGAGGTTGGCTCCGCCCCTCCAGAGACAACCATCCCATCACCCCGGCCCACGTTTCGGCGAGAGACTCAGAGACTCCGGCCCCAGATCGCCGCTCAGGACGCCCTCCCGGCCCGAGCGGTTTATCAACGGGTTCCGCCCCGAGAGACCGGCCTCAACCCCGCCCGCTCGCAAACCCCGCCGCCGGCTTGGCTTTGGGGCCAAAAACGACGAACGCCGCCGAGGTCTCTCGGCGGCGTCCCGTATGAACCGGTGAGCCAGTCGCGTTTGCAACCGACTCGGAAATAGCGGGGGCCGGATTCGAACCGACGACCTTCGGGTTATGAGCCCGACGAGCTACCAGACTGCTCCACCCCGCAATCAAGGGCTGGGGAGTTTAGCGGATTAGGGGGCTGAGGGCAAGTGATCGGCCGTTTCGGTGGCTTTGTCCCGCCGTCGAGGGGCCGCCTGCTACTGCGTTTTGACGACGACGAGCGTGACGTCGTCGCGTTGGGGTGCGTCGGCTTGGTGCGTCGAGACCGCGTGAGCGACGGCGCGGCAGACCGCGTCGGCTGAGCGGGCTCGGTTGCGGGACAGGACTTCGTGGAGTCGTTGTTTGCCGAACATCTCGCCGTTGGGGTCGCGGGCTTCCCAGACGCCGTCGGTCGCGAGCAGGAGCAGGGCGCCGGTGTCGGGCATGGGCGTCGACTGTTCCTGATAGTTGAAGTCGTCGAGGACACCGAGCGGAACGCCGGCGTCGGTGTCCAGTGAGCGCGGCGTGTGCCCGGCGTCGGCGGTTTGGTGTTGCGGGTCGAGAAGGATCGCGGGGTCGTGGCCGGCGTTGACGAATCGTATTCGGCTCTGCTGTGGATCGAAGAGGAAGAGCGCCATCGTCATGAAGCGTCCTTCGGAGGCGTCTCGGCAGAGTTGGCGATTGACGTCGTTCATAACGTCGGCGAGCGAGCCGCCCATCGACAGGCGGGTGCGGATGGAGGCGCGTGCGGTGGCCATGAGCAGCGCGGCGGCGGCGCCGTGCCCGGTGACGTCGCCCACGACGACGGCGAGCGCTCGTCTCGTCGAAGCTTCGGGCGAGCCGTCGTCTCCGTCGGTTCGCGGTGCGGCCCGCTCGCTCGGCAGGTCCAGCTCGATGAAGTCGTAGTAATCGCCGCCCGTTTCGTCGCAGTATTGCGAGAGTCCCGCGACATCGAGCCCAACGAATTGCGGCGGTTCGGCTGGGAGCAGATGGCGTTGAACGTCTTGCGCGAGGTTGAGCGAATCGCGCATCCGCAGCCGATCGCGGAGCTTGGGCACCATGGCGTTGAACGTGGCGGCGAGCGTTCCGAACTCGTCGCGGCGGATGACGTCCGCTTTGGCTTCGAGGTCGCCGGCGGCGATGCGTTCGGCTGTGGCGGCCAGCTTCCGGACGGGGCGGGTGACGGAGCGCGACGCGAACACGCCGGCCACGGCGACGACGACGATTACGACGGCTGCGATCGCGCCGTTGACCGCGATCTGCGCGCCGACCTGGGCGGCGAGTTTCGAGGCGATCGCGTCGGCCGGTCGCTCGACGGCGCGGGTCGGCACGATGAGCACGAGGTAGGCGCCGTCGGTGACGTCGTCGGGGCGGAAGGGCGTGGCCGCGAGCAACACCGATCGGCTGTCGAGGGAAACCCTTCGGATGCCGGAGGCGCGGAGGTCCATGGTCCGTGCGAGCCATGCGCGGTCTTGCGGCTCGTCGAGCAACAACAGGTCGAGGTCGATGGGGGACCGCCAGTCGCGCCCGGCGGCGGTGTCGCCGCGTTCGGCGATGCGGAGCACGGCGAGGTCGGGGTCGAGCCCCGCGTCGCGTGCGAGGCGTTCGACGGTGCGGCGATCGGCCGTCGTTTCGTCGGCGGTGACCGTCACGAGGCCGCGTGCTTCTTCGGACCATTCGGCGAGTTCGGGCATTCCCTCGAGCAGCGTCGCGAGTCGGCTTTCGGCGGAGACGACGGCGATCAGCGAGCCGGTTTCATCGACGATCGCCTGTGAGAGCGACATCGTGAGTTCGCCCGTCCGCACGTCGACAGTCGGACCCGACCAGACCGGGCGTGTCGCGTTTTCGCCGCCCGACGCGGCCTGCGTCGCGGCGGCCTCGAACCACGGCCGTCGCCGTGGATCGAAATCAAGCGGATAGGCCGAGTGACCCGGGTAGGCGAGGTGCGCTCCCGACAGTGTGGTGAGGTGCAGCCCTTCGATCGGCGAAGCCGCCCGCGACATCAGCCCTCGGCATAGCGGCAAGAGGCTTGAGAGCTTCGCGGCGTCTTCGCGGGCTCGCTCGGTTATGTCGCGGTCCGCGGCGTAGAACAGGGTCGAGATGGCGGCGTACGACAGGTGGACGGGACCCTCGGCGCCTCGATCGAGCGAGCCGGGCAACGCCGGCACGGGACCGGTGAACGTGGGCGCGGCTTGGGTGGGGGCGCGACCCGAGCGGCGGTCGATCAGGCCGGGCACGGGCCGACGCAAGGCGCCGAAGTCGAGCCGTGCGTCGTAGACGCCGCGCCGAAGGTCTGGCGGGGCGGGCTGTGCGAGCGCGTTCTCGGCGAACCCGGCGAGAAGTAAGAGGCCTCGCTCGATTTCCAGCCCGCGCGTGCGGATGACGTTCGCGTACGCCGACGAGATCAGGAAGAGGTCGCGTTCCTGGGAGGCGATGAGGGTTTCGCGGGTTTCTTCGGTCAGCCGATCGCCGAGGCTGTTCAAGGCGGCGCGACCGAAGAGCGCGGCCGACACGAGCGGCGTCACCGCGAAGAGCAGCAGCAACACAAGCAGCTTCTGTCGGATGCTCATCTCGGCTGCCGATCGTCAGCGCGATTCGTTGCCGCGCTCAGTTCCCACGCGGTCGGGGCTGCGCTTCGTTTACGAGTCGTTCCACTTCCGGAGCTCCGGACCGGAGTAGTCGGCGACCGGGCGGATGAGCCGGTTGTTCTCGTGTTGCTCGATGATGTGGGCGGCCCAGCCGGACATGCGGGCGGCGACGAAGATGGGGGTGTATTGCGGCACGGGGATGCCCATGACGAAGTACGTCATGCCGCAGGGGAAATCCACGTTGGGATAGATGCGCTTGTCTTCGAGCATGATCTCTTGGACCTGCTCGCCGATCTTGAACCAGTGCAGCGCCGATTCGCCCTTTTTCTCGGCGACTTTTCGTCCGAGAGCGTGGAGGATGCTGGCGCGGTGGTCGCCGTTTTTGTAGACGCGGTGGCCGAAGCCCATGAGCTTGCGTTTCTGGGCGAACGCACGGGTCATGAATTGCTCGACGGTTTCGCCGCGTTTGAGGTGTTCGTCGAGGTCTTTGAGCATCTCCATCGCCGCTTCGTTGGCGCCGCCGTGGAGGGGGCCTTTGAGCGCGGCGATGGCGCCGGTCACGGCGCCGTGCATGTCCGAAAGCGTGGCGGCGATGACGCGGCTTGAGAAGGTCGAGGCGTTGTAGTCGTGTTCGGCGTAGAGGATCAGCGAGACGTCGATCACGCGCGCCTCCTCCGCGTCGGGCTTCTCACCGGTCATCATGTAGAGCAGATTGGCCGCGTGCGACAGCTCGGGGTCGGGTTCGACGAGCTTGCGGTCGTCGAGGATGTTCTGCATGTGGCCGATGATCGTGGGGATCCGGGCCAGTAGCTGCTTGGCTTTGCGGAGGTTGTCGTGGTGCACCGTGCTCTGTGAAGCGGGGTCGAGGTTGCCGAGGATGGAGACGCAGGTGCGCAGCACGTCCATCGGCACCGCGGTGTGGGCCTTGAGCATCGGCTTCGCTGCGTGCAGGAAGTCGACGACCTCGACGGGCAAGTCTCGGTAGCCGATCAGCTCGCGTTTGAAAGTCGCGAGTTGGTCGGCGGTCGGCTTCTCGCCCATGAGCAGGAGGTACGCGACCTCCTCGAATGTGGCGTTCTCGGCGAGGTCGGCGATCTCGTAGCCGCGGTAGATGAGCGAGGTCTGGTCGACCTTGCAGATGGCCGTCTTGCCGGCGGTGATGCCTTCGAGACCGGATGACTTGAGCGCGGTAGACATGGGCTGGCTCCGTTAGGTCACAGATACCGAACAAACGTACGATGGAAATTGAGCCCCGAGTTGGGGAGGCCGAGAGTCTACGCGACGAGGGATGTCGTTGCAGGGCGTGACGATCACGCGGAGTAGAACCATGACGAACGAGCATCGACGGTTGTTCATACTCGGCGCTGGCTTCTCGAAGGCATGCGGATTCCCACTCGGGGATCAACTCGCGGCTGGCTTGCTAGAACGCTTCCAGCGTCAGGCGGACGGAGACGAAGAGTTGGGTCAACTCGTCAAACTCGTCACGGATACCCATGCGTGGATGCATGGCTGTGGCGTCGGGATTGAAGAACTCTACACCTACCTGTTCGTGATCGCCGAACGACTCCGACTCCGACAACACTTTTGCTCCGTTGATCGCGGCGCTGGAGCGACGCCGTGGCGTGTCGCCGAGGACATCGAGAAATCGGTAGTCCCGTTCTTGGACGAAGATCTAGTCTGTGAGCTTCTTGAGCATGACAACCAGGTCAGTTTGGAGCCGGCGATCCGATTTGCCCGGTGTCTCCGACCCGGCGATGCGATCGTCACATTCAACTACGACACCATCGTCGAGCGCGCATGCGAGGAGGTCGGTGCCAACTGGTGCTATCCGTTTGACGACAAATGCGACGAGAAGATCGCTGTGGCAAAGCTCCATGGCTCGGTCGACTGGATCGCGCTAGAGCGTGACGAAATACCTCGCTCTAAAGATTTTCAGCTCCTGTTCAAGAAACCGGATCCGCCAGATGGTTCTCTGGATCCGGGCGGGCGTCCTCCTGAAGATGAATATGATCTTGCTCTTTGGCGAGTTGCAGACAGGAATGCGCTGCACGAAACAGCGCATTCACGAGCTCTGATTCAGTGGGCGCATCGATGGGGTCTCGCAGGATTGGGCCCGGCCAAACGACCCAGCATTATCCCCGGCCTCGGTCATCAGTGGGCGCTCTTTGAGCACATGCTCTCCAACGCAGCACAGATCGTGTCATGCGGCTTCTCCTACTCCACCTTCGATATGTCCGCTACGTTCACGATCGCCGCCACTCTCGCGCAGCGCGAGGCGGATCAAAACGCCGAGATGCCACAGGTGACGGTAATCGACCCGACGCTCGAAAAGTCGGGGGACATGCTGGAGACTCGTGCACGCATGGCGTTTCGCGACGCGCGTTGGGTCGCGCAGCCACATCAAAAGTTCGATTGGTCGTCGCTATAGACCCTCACCCCCCGAATCGCCACTCTTCGCCCGGCGTGTAGCCAAGCGATTCGTACAGCTCGGCTCGCGTGAGCATGCGGTCCATCACGCGTTCGACGGTGCCGTCTTCGCGTAGAGCGGCGAAGAGCCGCTGCGCTTCGCCCATGGCGCTGCGGAGCGAGGAGACGGGCCAGATGACCGCGTCGTAGCCGAGCTCTCCGAACCGTGCGAGCGGGATGATCGGCGTTTTGCCGAACTCGGTCATGTTGGCCAGGAGGAAGGCGCCCGCGTCGTGCTCCTTCACCGCTTGCGCGACCCGGCCGAAGTCGTCTTCCGTGCGCAGACCTTCGGGGAAGATCATGTCGGCGCCCGCATCGAGGTAGGCTTTGCTGCGCGCGATCGTGTCGTCAACGCCGCTCACGCCGGCGGCGTCCGTCCGGGCGCAGACGACGAAGGGACCGCGCCCCGCCGTGCCAGTGTTCGACACACCGCCGGCCGTAAGTGAATCCCGCGCCGCAGCCGCGGCGGCGACCTTCTCCGTGAAGTGATCGACCGCCACCAGTGCCTTCCCATCAAGATGCCCGCAGCGTTTGGGGAAGACCTGATCTTCGATGTGGAAGCCGGCGGCGCCGGCGCGGTGGTACTCGTGGACGACGCGTCGCACCATCTCCGCCTCGCCGAAGCCGGTGTCCGCGTCGGCGATGATGGGGAGGGCGCTCGCCGTGCCGTATCCGGTGGCGCGGGCCACTTGATAGATGACGTTGCAGAACTCGTTGAGGGTGAGCATGCCGACGTCGGGCACGCCGAAGGAGGCGGTGACCGCGGCGCCGGAGACGTAGAGGCCCTCGAAGCCGGCGTGTTTGGCCAGCCGCGCGGCGAGTCCGTTGAAGGCGCCGGGCATGCCGACCACGCCGGCGCTCATCATCGCCCGCAGCTTGTCCGCGGGCGAAGCTAGCGTGCCGGTGACGAGTGTCGAAGCGGCGTCGGTCGTCGTTGAAGATTCGCTCATGCCGCCAGTTTACAGCCGCGGGCGTCGCCTTCCCGTCCGGCGTCGTACCGACTACTCCGAGGGCTGGACGTTGGTGCTTCGGGGCAGGGGCGTCCGAACCAATTCGACGTTGTTCACCTCACCGAAGAGTGATAGTTGGTTGGCGATCGCCACGTCGCGGAGGACGATCCGCGTCTCGTAGGACGCCTCTCGGGCCTCTTCGGAGTCGATCTCGCCGCCCGGCTGCACCTCGACCGGGAACGACCAAAGCGTCAGCGTACGCATCGAAGACCGCTCGACCAGCGTCGTTCGCGCCGGTCCGATGGACACGCTCGCCCCGAAGGCGGAGTCTCGGATGGTCAGGCCGCGCACGCCTTTGGTGAACGTGGCGACCGAATCGGTCTCGCACCCGACGAGGGTCACGTCGGCGACGTTGTTCGGGTACCGGTTTCCAATGACGAAGAAGCCTTCGCCGTCGACGTTGCGAGCGACGCAATTGAGGAAGGTGACCGGTCCGGTCGTGGCCGCCTCGTCGAAGGAGTGGTTCCGGACCGCGAAGCCGTTGCCGGACGCGTTCTCGACCACGCAGCGGACGAGCGCGACGTCGGCCGCTCCGTCCTCGATCTCCCAGGCGTTCTTACGATTGCCGGGCGAGCCCCCTCGGCGTTCGTTGAGCGAGTTCCGAGCCGTGCAGTAGTAGAAGAGGATGTCGCGGGCGCCGCCGGTTCGTTTGTCGCCCGAGGCGTTGAACGCGTTGTTGTGCCAGTTGGTGACGGTGACGTTGTTGGCGGTCGCGTTGGAGACGCCGAGCCCGAACGTCAGACCGACGAACGCGTTCGTGATGTCCACGTTTTCGACGAGGACATCCGCGGCGTGGTCGGCGTCGAGCCCGCGCGGGTTGTAGCTGCCCGGCTGTTCCCAGTAGGTGGCGTCGATCGAGAGGTCGCTGACCATGACGTAGCGGATGGGTTCGTCGATGGAGGGTCCTCGAAGTTCGACGCAGTCGAGGATGCGGCCCTGCATGGCGCCGGGCTCGAAGCGGATGATCGTCTCGCCCGCGCCGGCGCCGCGAAGATGTACTCCCGAGCGTTCGATGCGGATCGGCGAGCTGATCGTGAGCACGCCGTCAGGCAGTTGCACGGTGCCGCCCGCCTCTGGGAGGCGGTCGATCGCCGCCTGGACCAGCGGCTGCACATCTCGCGGCGAACGCCATCGGGCTCGTCCGAGCGGATAGACCAGCGATTGGTCGAAGCCGGCGTATCCGCGTACGCGGTTGAGGCGCTGGTCGATCGAACCGCCCAGATGCTGGGGGAGCAGGTCGGCCGAGACGGCTTCGGGTCGCTCGGACGGCGCCGGTCGGCCGTTCGTACCAGCCGTGCAACCGCCGACGGTCGTCAGCGTCGCCAGGCAGGAAGCCGCCAGCGCGAGAACGATCAGACGTCGCGGAATTCCGGGCGCGTTCATCGCGAGTTCCTCCGTGATGCCGCGCAGCCGGCGCGGTCGGGCTTCACCCTACCGAATCGCTCGGCACTCCTCGGGCCGGGCGCATCGGGGGGCCGATTCGGCGGTTTTCCAGCGGCGCATCGCATCGGCTCGTTGACGCGAGCCCGGCGAACACCCCAAGTCGGCACCGCTGCTGGCGTCGAACGTGCGCAGATGGGGTCGAAATCCACCATTTCGGGGTGAAAGAAAGCGCGGTCGAACCACAAGACATTTGGCTGCGCCCTTGCTCTAGTGGTTGGTGGTCGTAGCTTGCAGGTGCTTCGCCGTCGGGTTCTGCCGAGGACGGAGCCGCGGATTGGGTCGCAGGTTAGGCCCGATGCCCCCGCGTCGATCCCCACATCCTCGCCCGAGTTGGGCTCCGACCGCGGTGGGACGCGTCGAAGCCGCCTACGGCTCGATCGAGCGGATCATTCCGAGGGGCAGGTGTTGAGTCGGACTCGGAACAACGGGCGTCCCTGAATGGTCAGGGCGCCCGCCGACTCTTTTTTCGGGGGTCACGATCATCGTTCGCCGCGTTGCGGAAGCGGCCGAGCGGCGAGGCGCCCGGCGGTCTACCGCGCTAGTTTCGGGGCCATCAGGTCCTGGACGTCGAGTAGTCCGACCGGTTTGCCGTTCGCGTCGACGATCGGCACCTCGTCCTGTCGGTGCTCGCGCACCATGGTGAGGGCGTCGCGCACGAGAGCCGTGTCGGGCAGGGTGCGCGGTGAGCGGGTCATGACTTCGGTGATCGGGTCGTCGAGGCGTTCGGGATAGTTCGTGACGAGCCGGCGGAGGTCGCCGTCGGTGAAGATTCCGGCGATGGCGCCGGAGGGCGCGGGCTCGGTGACGATGAGGGCGCCGGGTCGGCGGCCGAGGGTGGCGGTGGCGTCGAGGGCCTGGCGAACGGTTGCATCTGTGTCGACGAGCGGGAGGTTCTCGCCGACGCGGAAGCGCAGGACGTCGACGACGGGGCGGAGCAGTCCGCCGAGCGAGCCGCCGGGGTGCCGGCGGGCGAAGTCGTCGGCGGTGAAGGCGAGGCGTCGAGCCATGGCGAGTGCGATGGCGTCGCCGAGCGCGAGCGTCGCGGTGGTGGAACAAGTGGGCGCCAGCGCCATGTCCGACGCTTCGGAGACGTCGCCGATGGAGAGGGCGACGTCCGCCAGCCGGGCGAGCGCGCCCTGACCGCGTGACGGGTCGCCTTTCGATCCGCCGGTGATGGAGATGATCTTCACGCCGTCTTGATGCAGGATTCCGGCGAGGGCCACGACTTCTTCGGTCTCTCCGGAGAACGAGAGTGCGAGCAGCACGTCCTGAGTGCGGATGCGGCCGAGGTCTCCGTGCATGGCTTCGGAGGGGTGGACGTCGTGGGAAGGGATGCCGAGGCTGGCGAGGGTGGCGGAGATTTTCCGGCCGATGAGCCCGGACTTACCGAGCCCGCAGACGAGGACGGAGGCGTGGTTGTCGCGGGCCGCCTGGATGAGGTCGAGGGCGGCGGTGAGCCGATCGTCGAGCAGGTCGGCGATGGCGGCGACCGCGTGGGCCTCCGCTCGCAAGACATCGGCGACGAAGGCGCGCTCGCCGGCGGGCCCGGACCGCTGGCCGGTCGTGCCGCTCGTGGCGGCGTCGTTCGAGCCAGGCCGGGCGCCCTCCGAGCCGCCTGCGGACGCATTCTCTGCGCCGCCGGCGGCGACGGCGGACCCATGACTCGATTCAGCGGTAGGGGCGCGATTCTTGGACACGGCCCGTACAGGCTACACTCGCCGCGGCGTGCCGTCGCGGGCGGGCGCCCTCACACCAAGCGTCCCGCACCCTCCACAGCGCCAGGCGACGCGGAGTTGCACCGTTGAATTCAGGTTCGGGCGAATACACGGTTCGGCTAGATCGCTTTCAGGGGCCGCTCGACCTGCTGCTGCACCTCATCAAGCGTGCCGAGCTGGACGTGACGGACATCGCGCTCGCGCAGGTGACGGATCAGTATCTCGCGTACATCGAGCGTCTCGACGAGATCGACGTGGACGAAGCGGGCGAGTTCCTCGTCGTCGCGGCGACGCTGATCGAGGTGAAGAGCCGGCTGGTGAACCCCGAGCCGGGCGCCGAGCGCGAGCGGGCGCTCGAGGACGATGACGAAGATTCGACCGACCCCGCGGTCGTTCTGGTGAAGCAGCTTCTCGAGTACCGCGCGTACCGAGACGCGGGCATGCAGCTCGAAGCCCGCCGGGAGGAGTGGGAGCGTCGTCACCCGGCCGGCCGAGCGCACGCCGACCGGCGGGCGATGCTCGACGCGGTCGGGGGCGAGGACGCGCTCGACCTCGACGAGCTCGATCTCTACGACCTGGTCCGCGCGTTCCAGAAGATCATCGACACCGTCGAGTTCAGCCGGCTCGGCACGCACGAGGTGGGCTTCGACGACACACCGATCGAGCTCCACGCCGAAGACGTTCTCGACCAGTTGCGCCGGGTCGAGCCTTCGGTGTTCGACGAGCCGATCGACGAGCGAGCCGCCGACGGCTCCGGCTCGCCGCGGGAGAGGAAGCGTCTGCCGCTCGCTGCGCTGTTCGAAGCGAGGAGCAAGCCGGAAGTGATCGGCCTGTTTCTGGCGATTCTGGAACTGGTCAAGCAGCGGGCGGTGGCGGTCGCGCCCGGCCCGCGGCACGCCGAGGACGCGACGGATATTTACGTCGAACTGCTCGACGAGCGGGACGTGAAGCTCGCCGAGCCCGACGCCGACGAAATCGAAGTGGGATGGGGGGAGCGCGACGGACCGATCGGCCCCGGCGGCGACGGGTCCGACGCGGCGGGCGAAGGCGGCGTCGGCGCCTCGGACCGGCCGCACGATTCGGCCTAAAGCGAAAGGCCAGCCGTGCTGGCGAGTCGAACTCATCGCGCGGCAAGGCTGGCGCGGTCAGAGGCTCGCGGATTGACCGCTTACTGTCCGTGATCGTTGGGCTGATCGTCCGCGGTCGCGAGCTTCACTACAGTCTTTCCATGTCGAACGATGCCGACGGCCGACGCTCGGCTGCGTCCGATCTTGGACGCCCGACGCTTCTGCGCGGCGAGGATTGGTACCACCACCCGAAGTGGTACGACGTGCTGCATTGGCCCGGGACGATGGCCGAGTGCCGGGGGCTCGAGCGGATCGCTCGGCGCTTCGCGGGCTGCACGCGCGGCGGCCCGGTCTTCGCGTTCGAGCCCGGGTGCGGCACGGCGCGGCACCTCCGCGGGCTCGCCCGGCGGGGGCATCGGGGCGTGGGGCTCGACCTTGCCGAACCCATGCTCGAGTACGGACGGCGGCGGCTCGAACGCAACGGCGCCGCGAACGCGGTCCGTCTGGTCGCCGGCGACATGACGGACTTCGCGCCGGCGGACGTGCTCCCGGAGGATGCCGCGGATTCCGCGCCCGGCTTCGATCTCGCGTTCTGCCTGGCGAACAGCGTGCGTCATCTTCCGTCCGACGACGCGTTCGTTCGGCATCTCCGCTGCGTCGCCGACGTTCTCAGGCCGAGCGGGGTCTACGCCTTGGGTCTCGGCCTGACCGTCTACGGTCTCGAAGAGGAATCGGAAGACATCTGGCGCGGCAGCCGCGGTTCGCTGAGCGTTACGCAGATGGTTCAATATCTCCCGGCCGAGGCCGAAAGCCGCACCGAGCGGGTCGTCAGCCAGCTTGCGGTCAACCGCCCGCAGGGCGAGGTGTTCGTCGAGCACGGCTACGACCTTCGCAGCTATGACGGCCCGCAGTTCGCGGCCGCGCTCGAGGCCGCGGGAATGCAGGTCGTCGGCGCCGTCGACGAAGAGGGTTGGGACCTCGAATGGGCTGGCGAGCCCGACGCTTGGCGAGGCGGCGAGTGGATGGGCTACGCGGTCTGGCTGCTCCGCCCAGGTTGAGAACGGGCGCGTGCGGCAACGCCGGCGTGTGAGTCTCGCGCCCGGGCTTGCGCCGCCCCATAACCGTGTTCGTTCGGGGCGCCGGCCCACCCTCGGGGGTAGCATGGCCTCGGCGTCGAACACACGCTGCTCGTTCGTCGTTCTGCAGGTGGTTCGCCGGTGTCCGCAAGGGAGCGGCGCCCGAGACCACCAAGCCGCCGGAGGCGTACCACGATGATCAATCCCGCGCTGACCTTTCGCTCGTTCGCGAACGCCGCGCGACCGGCCCGCGCCGCAGCGGTGACCGGTTTCTTCGCCGCGTTCTTCCTCATCGTTCTCCCCGGTTGCGCCGTCACGATGGAGCAGGAGCAGGTGCTCGACCTCCCGCCGGACGCTCGGTTGGTCGCCGTCGACGTGGAGAACTTCAGCGGCGACGTGGTGGTGACGCGGGACCCCGATCTGGTGGACAGCGCGTGGATCAAGAGTTACCTGAGCGTGGCGATCTCCGAGGGCCGGGAGAGTCGCGCTGAATACGCGGACGCCGTACGCCTGCGGAGCACCCTGGAACAGCCGGCCGACGGAGTCGTCACGCTTCGGATCGAGAACTCCACCGCTCGCGAAGGTGACGAGAAGCATCGCGCTCGGGTCGAGGTCGTCACGCCGCGGCTCGACGGCGTGCGCGTTCTCAACAGCGGCGGGGTCGTCGAAGTGGTCGACTCGCGCGGGGCGGTCGAAATCCGGAACGAAGGGGGTGGGGTTCTGCTTCGGACCAACCGTCCGCTCGATCGGGACGTGCTGGTTCTCAACGAAGGCGGCGACATCTACGTGCAGGCGCCCGACGGCTCGGAAGGGCGGGTCATCCTCGAATCGCTCGACGGCGAGGCGTCTCTCAACGATCCGTTCGACCGATTCCGGGGCGAGATGCTCGTGCAGAAGGAACGGATCGAAGGGACGCTCGGCTTCGGCGTCAACGAGATCCAGCTCCGCACGACGGAGGGGGTCGTCCGACTCATGCTGATGGAGGACCCGGTGGCGTTCACCCGCATGTGGAAGGACCATGCGCCCGACCCGCGCGAGTTTTTCGGCGCCGACAGTTGGCGACGCCACGAACAGAACCTGCCCGAGTCGGACGTGAAACCGCTGGAACGCGGCGGCTACGGGTGGGACCTGTGGGAACGCGAGCGGCTGATGGAAAGCCGTGGTAAGCGCAGCAACGTGGATCGATAGGGATTCGTCGCGTCGATTCCGGCGTTTCGCGGGTCGGCGATCGTTCAGCCGCGGCGGATGTTCAACCCCTGAGCCTCGCCTGGACGAGGTTGACGTATCGCGTGAGCTGGTGGGCGACGAAACGCTGGTGCGCGGGGTCGGCGGCGAACTCGAAGGCAAAGCCGGCGTGGACGCGGTGGGCGGAGTCGATGTGGGTGTGGCGCAGTCTGGCGGAGACGGCGAGGGGTGCGGGCATGAGTTCGCCGAGCTCGATGCTGAGGAAGAAGAGCGAGTGGGAGTTGAGCGTGGAGGAGTTGTCGGGCTCGACGAGGAGTCCGACGCCGCCGCCGCCGATGTTCATGAGGGTGGCGGGGAAGGCAGGGCCGACGTTGGGGATGGCGAGGTCCGCGTCGGGGTGCTGTCGATTGGACCCGGCGGCGCCGGCTTCGTATCGCGCGCGGCACGCGGCGTGGGCGACGGCGGCGGAATGCGGATCGAGCAGCGACCAGACGGTGACTTCGGGTAGGCCCAGCGAGAGTGTGGACATGCGGTAGAAGGCGCGGCGCTGGCAGCGTTCGACGTTGTCGGGGACGTGCAGGACGAGCGCGGTGTGCGATCTGCCGCGTGAGTCTTCGACGGTTTCGAGGCGTTCGAGCTTCGAGCGGAACATCCAGCGGTTCTGTCCGATGGCGATGATGCCGACGAGCTCGGTGCCGGTTTGGATGTCGAAGGGCGAGCCGAGGGCCGAGGGCTGTTCGAGGTGGAGTACGCTTTGTTGGAGGTCGAGAACGCGGACGCGCCAGATGAGCGACGGGCAGCGAGCGTGTCCGCCGTCGTCGGTGTTGGACGGGAGGGTGAGTTCGATGGAGCCGCCGCGTTCGCGGAGTTGTTCGAGCGAGCGACGCCAGTTGTTGGTGCGTGAGCGAGTGGCGGGCATGGTCGGTCTCCCGATGGAATGGCCTCGGCGGCGGAAGGGGCGTCGACGGAGGTCGAGCGGTCCGAAGGGCGGCGGCCGCGCGGACGCGCGTGCAGAACGGGCATCGGTCGGTGAGGCGGGGTCGTCGCGGCGGACGCGACGGAGCGCGGCGGGAGGACCCGGCACGGTGCGGATGGTGCGGCCCGGCGCGGTTATCGGGATGGCGCAGCGTCGCGCGGGGCTCGCCGAAGCGTGAGCAGGCAGCGGTCGGGCAGGCGCTGCGGCGGCTGAAAGCCCGCGGCGTGCGCGAGCAAGCGGAGCTCGCCCAGTGAGTAGAGGCGGAGAGGCCGATCGTCGGGTCCGAGCTGGTCTTCTTCGGTGTTGATGCGATCGGCGGTGCGGAAGGCGACGACCGGGTCGCCGTCGGCCCAGACGAGCTGCATGCGATCGGCGTCGTCGGGGTCGTCGGACGAGACGCCGGCTTGCCAGTTGCCCTCGGCGACGTCGTTCCAGAGGGCGGGGAGGTCGTCGAGGAGGAAAATGCCCTCGGGGACGATGCGCCGCTGAACGGCGTTGAATAGAGCGAGCGCGTCGAGTGGATCGTGGAGGAGGGTGAGGGTGTTGCCGAGGCAGAGGGTGAGGTCGACGGGCGGGGCGGCGTCGTCGATGAGCTCGTCGAGTTGTAGGAAGTCGCCCCGGACGACGCGAAGCTCGGCGTCGCGTTCGGCCTCGCGTGTTTCTTCGGCGAGGCGCTCGAGGGCGTCGAGGGCGGCGGGGTCTCGTTCGATGGCGGTGACGTGGGCGCCCCGCGCGAGGAGATGGGTGGCGATGCGACCGTCGCCGGCGCCGAGGTCGAGGACGCGGAGTTTGGGGGTGTGTTGGAACTCGTTGCGGAGCAGACGGTCGAGCCCCGCGAGTTGGGCGGCGTGCTCGTCCTCGTCGAGCGGGAGCCAATCGGAACGGTCGGTGTCATCCGCTGTGTTCATTCGCGAGGGCCTTGCTGGGGGGCGTTGCGTTGGGAGGTGGAGGCGGCTTGCTGCGGGTGTCGGATGGCGGCGAGGCCTGCGTCGAGCCGTTCGATAGCGCGAGCGGCGGCTTGGTGATCGCGCTCGGAGAGCGGGCGTGCGGCGAAGCGGGCGGCGTAATAAATGTTGGCGAGCGTGCGGATGGGCTCGCCGAGGCCGGGGTGGAGGCGGTCGAGTTGGTCGGCGTGGCGGACGGGGGGCACGCCGGTGGGTTTGGCGAGACCAGCTCGATCGAGTCGCTGGAGCATGTCGTGGTAGGCGGGAAGGACGTCGCGGTGGTCCGCGAGTTCGGTCGAGAACGAGCTCGATTTTGAGAGCCGGCGTTTGAGGTCGCGGAGCCGCGCCGCCGCGATGTAGAGGGCGGCGAGGGCGCCGGTGGCGGCGAGAAAGGCGACGACCCAGGCGATCGCCGAGCGGACGGCGTGGGCGAATAGGTTCTCGTCTTCGTCGCGTTGGCCGAAGAGGGAGGCGAGCCACTTCGGCATGTTGAACGAGCCGTCTTCTTGCATGCCGAGGACGCGAGCCTGGTTGGATTGGTCGAAGGTGACGACACCCCGGATCCATGCGGTTTCGAGCGAATCGAAGAGGCGCTTGATCGAGGCGAAGACCCCGGTCCTTGGTTCGTGGATCTGCTGGACTTCGCGCAGCGGCGAGGGATCGAAGGTCATCCAGAGGCCCGGTGCGACCTCGGCCTCGACCCAGGCGTGGGCGTGGCGTTCGCGGACGACGAAACCGGCGCCGTCGGCGCTGGGTTCGGTGGCGACGTAGCCCACGACCACGCGTGCGTTGATGTTGACCGAGCGACAGAGCCCCGCGAGCGCGGCGGCGAAGTATTCGCAATGCCCACGCTGCCGGGTCTCGAGGAAGTGGACGATCGGGTCGACGCCGACGGGCGCGGCCTCGGTCTCGAGGGTGTACCGGTACTCGTTAGAGAGTCGGCGTTCGAAGGCGCGGACGAGCGCGGCGGCTTCGGTGGGCGGCGCCCGGTCTTCGAGCAGAGCCGGAGGGAGCTTTGCGGCGTCTTCTTCGGGAAGCACGCTCGCGTACCAGTCGGTGTCGGGAACGATCGAGATGTTCTCGCTTCGAGCGATCTCGAGCGCGAACTGCCGGACCGGGGCCAACGCGGGATCGTCGAGGAACGGGTTGTCGACGAGCGGATGATCTCTGTGGACGGAGGCGAGATCGAGCCAGCGACGCTGAGACTCGACGAGGTGCTCCGTTCTTGGATCGATGAGTGAGACGGCGGGGCGTTCGTCGCCGAGCTGGTATGACGGGAGTACGACGGATTGGACGGAGTAGGCGAGGCTGATGACGGAGGCGTTGACCGATCGTCTTGAATCGAGTGAGATGCGCATGACGCCGTCGGCGACACTTTCGTAGACGGTGGCGCGATGCTCGGGCGGCGTTGTAATGAATGCGGGAGTCCAAAGCGAGAAGACGGCGTTGTCCGGGGGTCCGTAGGCTTCGACCGCCACGCGGAAGAGCTGCGCGTCGCTTGCCGGTCCGAAATCTCGAGGTGAGATGATGGAGTTGGTGGCGAAGGGGACTCCGCGAACGAGGTCGCGTCCGCCGAGCCCGCGCGTTCGGAGTGGTTCGTCTTTGTGGTGGTCCCATCGGAGCCAGGCGCCGGCCTGAACGTCGTAGGTGTCGAGGACGGTGCCGCGGAGTCTGAAGACGCCGGAGGATTGCGGCGCTTCGACGGTGTCGTCGTCGTTGTTGCGCCAGAGTCTGACGATGGAGACGTTCATGACGGGTCGGTCGGACTCGGAGATGTTGCCGGTGGAGGCGCCGAGCTGGATGTGATCGGAGAATCCGGTCTCGAGACCGATCGTGGGGTTAGGCCATTCGCCGAGGGCGCCTTCGCCGACGTTTCGGGGCATGAGGACGAAGACGACGAGAGCCATGACGAAGGCGACGGCGGCGCCGGAGAAGACGAGCCTGCGCGACTGTTGCATCTGTCTTGTGGTGACGGCGTCGGGCGGCGGCGGTCTGTTGGAGTCGGTGGATCGCCAGGAGAGGCCGGCTTCGGCGGCGTTGCGGCGGTAGGCGCCGATGAACATCTGGAAGAGGACCGCCCAAGAGAGCATGAGCGGCGCGTAGATGACGAGCATGATGCCGACGACGAGTGAGACGGCCGTGAGGACGGAAGAGACCATGAGGAGAACGGAGAGCACCAGCAACTGGCCTTGGTTGCGGGTGGTTCGGTCTTCAAAGAGTTTGAGCACCTGCAACCAGACGAGGTATTCGCCGATGATGCTGACGGTCTGGTCGGCGGCGGCGTCGAAGATGCGGAAGAAGTTGAGCGCGGCGCAGGCGAGCAGGACGTTGATGAGCCATCGTGGGAGCGGGGAGACGAGGTTGTCTTTAAAGAGCAGGAACGAGCCGAGGCAAGCGGGGGCGGCGACGATGGCGACGAACGGATTGCCCACGGCGATGGAGAAGGTGAGCAGGCCGACGAAACAGGCGAGCGACGAGACCGCGAGATAGCGGAGATAGAGCGAGTTCATGCCCGCCCTCCGGCGCCCGTGCCGGAGCTGTGGCGAGGGCGTCTTCGCTCGGGGGCGGCGTCTAATCGAAAGCCGGTCCGTTCGGGTTGCGAGAAGGCGTCGGGGTGACTCGGGTCGGCTTGATCGTCGCGTCGCGCAGCCGCGGATGGCGCGGAGAGGGTGCGTGCCGACTCGTGGACGGGAGGGGCGATGCGATCGAGGTCGGCGGGGCTGAGGACGTTGGCGGCGTCGGTCGTGCCGCGGGCGCGGAAAGCGATCCGGACGACGGCGTCGGAGCGCGAGGAGCGTCGGGGCGCGTGGCGCTGCGTCGATGAAGCGTGCCCATACGCGTCGTCGCGGGCGAGGCGAGCCAGCGTTTGGAGGAGTCGGACGAGGTGTCTCGCGGAGGCGTCGGGTGGGATGTCGAGGTCGAGCGGCTCGCAACGGAGTCCGACGCGCATGTTGTTACGGACGCCGGCGGCGGCGAGCGACGCGGCGAGCGTCACCGTGCGCTCGGCGTCGGAGTCGACGGGTAGGAGCGGGTCGGCAAGCGAAGCGTCGGCGCCGGCGTCGAGATCGGCCTTGGTGAGGTCGAGTTCGATCACGAAGGACTCGTCGGTCGGTGCGGCGGTTTCGCGGGTGAGGAGTGTGCCGAGCCGGGCGGAGGCGCGCCATGAGATGAGTCGAGGTGTGTCGCCCGGCGCGTACTCTCGGAGGCCGAAGAACTCGAGCCCGGCGCCCTTCGTGCGCGAAGCGGTGTCGGCGAAGCGGCCGACCGAGACGAGGGTTCGGAGGGTGGAACGCGGGACGTGGCGGACCTCCGGTTCGACGAGGAGCTCGTCGTGTTGTTCGAAGACGACGATTTTCTCGACGATGCCGAGCGGGAAGGTGGTGGCGACGCGGACGCGTCGGAGAGCGAGCGCGCCGCGCTTGGCGGGGGTGAAGACGGTGAACGCCTCGGTTTCGCGGCGAGGGGAGAGGTGCGCGAGAAAGGCGTGGGGTCTGGGCACCTTCGGAGGGAGGCGCATGGCGAAAAGCCCGAAGAAGCGTGGCTCGTCTTCGACGGGCGGCATGAGACCGTTGGCCGAGCGCGGGGAGAGCGACTCTTCGGTGATGGAGACGGCGAAGACGGGGACGAGTCGGTTGGCGTTGCGGACGCGGTAGCCGATGCGAGATCGGTCGCCGACGCGTGTGGTCGAGGGCGCGAGTCGTTCGAGGCGGATGCCCATCATGATGCTGCCGGAGACGACGCCCGAGACCAGGATGGCGCCGAGCGCGAGTCCGAAGATGAGGAAGAGGAGGTTGTTCTGGCTGTTGATGGCGCCGATGCCGAGCAGCGCGCTGACGGTGATGTAGAGCCAACCAGCGGCGGGGACGCGGTAAGAACGTTTGACCGGGCGTCGGTCGAGCGGGCCGCGTTGAAGCTCATCGGCCCCGCGCGGCGCGGCGTGGCGTCGGCGGCGGGGCCGAGACGTGTTGGCGAGCACGGAGGGCACGAGGGAACAGTACGTCGCGCAGCCGCCTGGGGTTTGCGTCGGGCCGAGTTGTGGGACTGCTCGAGAAGCTGCGATGGAAGCGGTGGCGGACAGGCGAACGCCGGCGGTTGGCGTCAGCGGAAGTCGTCGAAGTCTCGGAGCGGGTTGTCGAGGTCTTCCCCGAGGTCGCGGTCGGCGCCGCGAGTGAGGGTGATGAGTACGCGCCGGCGGTCGGAGGGGAGTCGGAACATGGTCTCGGCTGGGGAATAGCCTTCTTTGCGTGCGAAGAGTCCCATGTCGTAGACGAGGAAGCCGGCGCCGGCGAGGTCGACGGGGATGGCGAAGTCGCCGTCGCCGCCGGAGGTGACGCGGGCGATGGTTTCGCGGTTGAGCTTGTTGGGGTCTGACTGGAGATGGATAGAGACGCCGGGCAGACCGGGCTGGGCGAGTCGCGGGTCGTCGGCGGGGACGATCTCGACGGCTGAGTACTCGCCGCGGATGACCTTGCCTTGGAGTTGGTAGCCGTTGCAGCCGAAGGCGGCGAGCGCGGTGGCGGCGAGGAGGGCGATGGAGACGAGCCGGGCAAGCTGACGGAAGCGGGTCATCGGTCGGTGGTCTCCGGGTCGTCGGTGTCGGAATCGGTGTCGGTGTTGGCGCCGCCGTCGGGGTCGGAGGCGTCGGGCGTGTCGTCGTGGGCGGTCGGCTCGTCCGCGTCCTGTGCTTGATCGGTGTCCGTGCGGTCCGCGGGTTCGGTTCCGCCGCCGGCGGGCGCGAGCGCGGCTTCGTCGAGCCCCGGGAAGAGGTCGCCGACCTTCGGGAGGTCTTTGATGGCGGCGAGGCCGAAGGCTTCGAGGAAGCGGGCGGTGGTTCCGTAGAGCATGGGCCTGCCGAGTTCTTCGGCGCGGCCGGCGATGGTGACGAGCTTTTTGTCGAGAAGCGTTCGGAGGACTTCGCCGCAGGCGACGCCGCGGATGGCTTCGACGTCGGCGCGGGTGATCGGCTGGCGGTAGGCGACGATGGCGAGCGTCTCGACGGCGGCGCGGGAGAGCTTCGTGGAGGCCTGCATGCCGTGAGCCGCGGCGATGGGGGGGGCGAACTCGGGGAGAGTGAGAATGCGATAGCCGCCGGCGACTTTCTCGATGCGGAACGAGCGGTCGCTGGCGTCATATTGCTCGTTGAGAGCGTCGACGAGAGGTTGGACGAGGGTTTCGGGAAGGGCGCCGGCGAGCCCGAGCGAGCCGGCGAGCTTGGCGGCGGAGACCGGCTTGTCCATGGTGAGCAGGACCGCCTCGAGGGCTTGAGGGAGGCGGTCTTCTGAGACGATCGGCGTACTTGTACCCTGAGCTTCTGCTTGCTGGGCGGGCGCGGCGCTGGCGGTGGAAGCGGCGTCCTTGGCCTTCAAGAGTGACGGCATGGCGACGATGCTACCAGCCGTGGGCGGCGAGGGCGTAAACGAGCCTTGCGGCGAGTCCGTTGGGGCCGAGATTCAGGGAATGAGAGTCGAAAGAGCAACCATGTACCTGGTTCCCCGGGTCACCAGATGTCGTGGGAGAGGGGAAATCGCGCGGCACCCGGGGAACTGTGTATCAATGCTCCCGTCTCACCCTGAAACGGTGGATAGAGAGGCGAGTTTTTCGGGGACTACCCGATCAATTGGCTTGCCGATTGCGGAAGCAAGGGGCAGGTTAGTAGTGGTGCCGGAGGGGCGACAAATGGGGTGCGGGAGGGCGGCGAGGCCCGATATATGCGGGAAACCCCGCAGAGTCGGACCGGTCGGCACGAACGGACCGAGAGCGGCGGCTTGAGGATGATCGAGCGTCCGCGGAAAGACGAAGTAGAAGGCCATGTCCGAGCAACAGGAAGCGTATCTGGAAACCCTCATTGATCTGGCGCGGCGGGACGCCGAGCGGGCTCAGCGTGAAAGCAACGACCCCGCTCGGCGTTCGATCGCGCTGTGGATGGTGAGCGAAGTCGAGCGGCAGGTTCGGGAAATGAGCCTGCCGGTTGACGTCGCGCGAGGAATCCGCGAGGAGGCGAAAGCGCTGCGAGAGAAGGTTCGCGAGGTGCGCAAGCCGAGCGAGGGGTTGGAAGCGGCCGCGGCGTAATCGATCGCGGATGCGGCTGGGGACGCCATTGGGGCGGCGGCGATGTCGGTGACGTGCGTTCGTGGAGAGTGGGGGTATGCGCATGGGGACTAATCGCACGGGGGCTGATTCGCGCGCTGGTTTCGCGGACGGCGTGACGGCCCGGGGTGGGATTCGAGGCGGGATATCGATTAGGTGACCCAACCGTTCAAAGCACCGACGACGAGGATCGTGGTGTAGGCGGTGATGGTGACGAGGAAGAGGGCGGCAGCGTTGCGGCCGGATTCGGCCTCGGGCGATGCCGTGGGCGGAGGCGCCGCGCACAGGGGCTTGGGCACCGTCGGCGAGCGGGGCAAGACCGAGGATACGCCAGGCCGCAGCGGTGACTTGCGCGCGAGATGGAGGCGAGCGGGTCAGGCGTGGGCGGGGCCCGCGGTGATCGCCTGGTGGGCGATGTCGCGACGCCACTGCATGCCGTGGAAGTGGATGCGTTCGCAGGCGGCGTTGGCCCGTTCGCGGGCGTGGGCGACGGTGTCGCCGGTCGCGGTAACGCTGAGGACGCGGCCGCCGTTGGTGAGGAGTTTGCCGTCTTTGCGGATGGTGCCGGCGTGGAAAATCTCGACACCCGGCATGTCGGCGGCATCGTCGAGACCAGTGATCTCGGCGCCTTTGACGGGTTTGTCGGGGTAGCCCTCAGCGGCGAGGACGGTGCAAACGACGGCCTGGTCGGCGAAGCCGAAGTCGGCTTGGTCGAGCGAGCCGTCGGCGCAGTGCCAGAGGAGGCGCCCGACGTCGCCGGTGACGCGGCGCATGAGGCACTGGCATTCCGGATCGCCGAAGCGGACGTTGAATTCGAGGACGCGTGGGCCGGCCTGCGTGAGCATGAGCCCGACGTAGAGAACGCCGCGGAACTCGACGTCGTCGCGTTTCAGGGCGTCGACGACGGGGACGACGATCTTGCGCGAGACGAAGTCGAATTGTTCCGGGCCGAACAGCTCACGCGGGGCCGGGCAATAGGCGCCCATGCCGCCGGTGTTGGGCCCCTGGTCGTCTTCGAGGAGTCGCTTGTGGTCCTGGCATGCGTCGAGGAGCACGACGTTGGCGCCGTCGACGAGGGCGAAGGCCGAGACTTCGGGGCCGTCCATGCGTTCTTCGAGGAGCACCTCGCGGCCGGCGTCGCCGAAGCGTTTCTCTTCCATGACGGTGCGAACCGCTGCGACGGCTTCCTCGAGTGAGTCGGGGACGATGACGCCTTTGCCCGCGGCGAGCCCCACGGCTTTGACGACGTAGGGACGCTCGCGGGTCTCGAGAAACTCGATGGCGCCTTGGGGGTCTTTGAAGACGCGTCCCTCGGCGGTGGGCGCGGCGGCGGCGCGGAGGACCTTCTTGGCGAAGCCCTTGTCGGCTTCGAGGCGGGCGGCGTCGGCGGTGGGGCCGAACACACGGCAACCGGTTTCGGCGGCGACCTTGGCAAGCTTGTCCACGACGCCCTCGGCGAGCGGCTGCTCGGGGCCGACGACGACGAGGTTGATCTTCTCGCGGCGGATGAACTGCTCGAGGCGGTAGACCTCGCGAATCGAAAACTCGAAATCGAGCGGCTGGGCGAGGGCCTTGATGCCGGGGTTGTCGGCGTGGGTGGTGAAGACAGCCTTGACGGAAGCGGACTTGTGCAGGCGCCAGACGAGGGCGTGTTCGCGCGCCCCGCCGCCTATGACGACGGCGCGGATCGCGTCGGGAGGCGAGGGATTTCGGGCGTTTCGCTTCGATCGTGGCATGTGCGGCATGGTAGCGAGCGGCTGGCGGCCGCTCGGTGGGTTGCGTTCGAACGAGGCGACAATGCCGGTACCAAAGCGGCCGCGGGCGTTTCCCGCGGCCGCGTATGGCGGAACTGGTCGTCATCGCTCCGACGAACGGACCGCGGGATCAGTCGCTGGTGGGCACCATCTTATAGCGGGCGTAGACGCCGCGAGTGATCGCGAAGGCGAGGAGTCCGACCGCGACGAGTCCGAGCAGCCAGGGTCCCCATGAGGAGTCTTGAAGCGTTCGGAGCGCGCCGCCGAGTCCTTCGGCGCGTGACGGGTTGGCGTTGACCGCGGCGACGACAAGGAGCGCGCCGATGACGCCGAAGACGACGAAGCGTGCGGCGAAGCCGGCGCGCCCGACCTTGCGGACCCAATCGCGTTGCTTGACGTGGACGGCGAGCTCGGCCATGAAGTCGGCGGTGACGGCGCGCTGGAGCTGTCTCAGGCTGGCGAGGGCGATGCCGACGCCGACGGCGCCGACGATCCATCGACCGGCGGGCCATGACATGACCTGTGCGGTAAGCGAGGAGACGTTGTCTTGACCGCCGCCTTGGCTCGCGGCGCCGCCGCCGCTGATCGCGCTGAACCAGCCAAAGGCGATGTCGAGTGCGACCGCAGCGAGCAGGAGCTGGACGCCGCCGGAGCACACGCGGCCGACGCGTTTGCCGATGCCTTTGAGGTCGTCGCCGTGTCCCGACGGGTTGGCGAAACCTTGCCAGAGGCGCATGAGGCCGTAGGCGATGAGGCCGAGGGCGAGGGCGACGATGAGGGCGGCCCCCCAAGTCGAGTCGGCGACCGACGAGATGGCGGCACGTCCCCCCTTGGCTTGCTCGCCGCCGGAGCCGAAGGCGGCGTCGATAGCGAAAACGGCGACGAGTCCGTAGACGAGGCCGTGGGCGGCGTAGCCGAACCGCGCTCCGAGTTCGGCTCCGCGTCGGCGTTTGAGTGTGCTTGGGTCGTCGGGCAGCTTGGCGGGTGTGAGAGCCATGAGAAACGCTCCTCGGAAGTGGAGGTGAGACGGCGAGGGAGTCGCGGCCGATCAAGAACAAGCGGACGCTTGAGCGAGGCTAGAGTGTGTTGTGCGTGGCTTTGGGCGGGAGCCGACGAAGAAAGGCTGCGAAAGGGGATACCGCCGCCGAAATCGGTGGAGACCGGGAACGTCGCCCGCGGGAAGTCGCCCACCATGCTTGAAGCGTCGTCGGCGCGGCGCAAGCGGCGACGGTTCGTAGACTCGCGGTATGAGCAGCAAACCGGATCACGGGCGACCTCGCGAGAGGGATGGTTCGCAAGACGAAGTGGCGTCGGGCGAAGCGGCGTTGGGCAAGGTGACGGCGTACGCGGTGGCGGACACCGAGGGGTGGACGCTGGAGCCGGCTTCGCCGAGGCGCGGATGGATGGACCGGATGTTCGACGGCTTCCCGTACCGCTGCCTGCCGTTGGTGATGGCGAATCAACTGGGTTGGGTGGTGCGTTCGCCGGTGGGATTCGACGCCGTGTGGAACGGGGCGAAAGACGCGGCGGGGGTGGAGTTGTTCTTTGACGAGAGCGTGCCGTCGCATCGACGGGCGATGGTGATGACGCACTTCGGCGGCGGGGTGCTGACCTTCTCACTGCCGTGGTTATTCCGGACGGACGCAGGCGTGTCGTTGTGGGTGGGCGGCGTGCCGAACGAGCCTCGCGCGGGGGCGTTCGCGTTAGAGGGCGTGGTGGAGACGGATTGGTCGCCGTACACGTTCACGATGAACTACCGGCTGCTGGACATCGGGCGTCCGGTGCGGTTCGAGGCGGGCGATGCGATCTGCATGGTGCGGCCGGTGTCGCTTGCCGGGCTGGAGGGGGTCCGTGTGCGGGAGGCGTCGATCGAGTCGGCGCCGGAGCTGAAGGCGGCGTTCGAGGCGTGGCGGGCGAAGCGGATCGCGTTCAACGCGCGGACGGACCGGGCGGCGAAGGAGTGGCAGCGAAACTACTTCGCGGGCCGCGGGCCGGACGATCAGCGGATCGGCCAGCCGCACGTGCATCGGACGAAGCTTGTGCTGCGAAAGCCGGACCGCGGGTGAGGCCGGTGGGCAGATTTTTCCGTTGCGGTCCGCGTGGGCAGAAGAGGTCGGGAAAGTTCGGGGCAAGTCTGGACTTAGCGGGCGAGGCTGCTAGGGTCCACATAATCCGCGCGGGCACGTTTGGCTTCTCGACGAGAAGGGCGAAGAGACATGACGCTTCCTGCTGGAATCGCGCTTCCCGCCAGCGACCGGGCGTCGGCGGCGGAGCGGTATCAGTTCGTGCGCACGCGGTCGACGAGTCTTTGCGAACCGTTGACGCCCGAGGACATGGTCGTGCAAGTGGCCTTGTTCGCGAGCCCGGCGAAGTGGCACCTGGCGCACACCACATGGTTCTTCGAGACGTTCGTTCTGGAGCGCTTCGAGCGCGGGTTCACGCCATATTCCAAGGCGTTCCGCGTGCTGTTCAACAGCTACTACCACGGCGTGGGAAACATGCACCCGCGGGCGCGACGGGGCGTGCTGACTAGGCCCGGTTTGGGCGAGGTCATGGCGTACCGGGACACGGTCGACGAGCGGGTTCAGCGTTTGTTGCGGGAGGCGGGCGACGATGAGATGGCGGAGATCGTGCCGCTGTTGGTGCTGGGTCTGCAACACGAGCAGCAGCATCAGGAGTTGCTGCTGACGGACGTGAAGTATCTACTTGCGCAGAATCCGTTGCTGCCCGCGTATGCGGAAGAAGCGCTCGACGGTGACGGGCCGGTCACGGATCCGGGGCCGATGGATTGGCGATCGTTCGAGGCGGGGGTGGTTGAGATCGGGCACGACGCGCGGGCCGAGCCGGACGTGTTCGCGTACGACAACGAAGGGCCTCGGCATCGGCGATTCGTCGAGGCGTATGCGTTGGCCGATCGTCCGATTACGAACGGCGAGTTTCTCGCGTTCATGGAGGACGGCGGCTACAAGACGCCTCAGCTGTGGCTTGACGAGGGATGGGCGACGGTGAATACGGACGGGTGGTCGCATCCGCTCTACTGGATGCGTGACGAGGACGGCGCCTGGAGCGAGTTCACGATGTCCGGCAAGCGGCGGCTGGACCCGCACATGCCGGCGACGCACCTGAGTTTCTTCGAGGCGGACGCGTACGCGCGGTGGGCGGGATTGCGTCTGCCGACCGAGGTGGAGTGGGAGCACGCGGCGACGATGGCGGCGAGCGTCGAAGGCGCATTCGTCGACGATCGACGGTTCCACCCGAGCGCCATTCAGCCCGCGGAAACGGACGATTCCGGGAACGCCGTGCTGCGGAACCTGTTCGGCGACGGATGGGAGTGGACGCGTTCGTCGCACGAGCCGTATCCGGGCTACGCTCCGCCGTCGGGCGCGGTGGGCGAGTACAACGGAAAGTTCATGTGCGGTTCGTTCGTGCTCAGGGGTGGGTCGTGCGCGACGAGCCGAGATCACCTCCGGGTGACGTATCGGAATTTCTTCGAACCATCGGCGCGTTGGCAGTTCGCCGGCGTGCGTCTTGCCCGGAGCGAGTGAATTCGACAGGGCGTTCCAGCGTCGATCGGCGTCGCGGCGGACGGAACGTCGCGGCCGGGTCGGCGTGCATCACGAGGCGGTAGTTTGTCATGACCGAGGCCACGCGGCGGCCGGTGAATCTGTTCGAGGTGAGGAGCGACACGGCGGTGTTGGTCGACACGTTCCGTGAGGACGTGATCGACGGACTGACGCGGGGGCGCGGGGAAAAGTTCGTGCATCCGAAGCATCTGTACGACGCGGAGGGGAGCCGTCTCTTCGAGCGGATCACGCAGTTGGACGACTATTACCCGACGCGGACGGAGGCGTCGATCTATGCGGAGCAGATCGACGACATTTGCGCGCGCCTGGGGCGGGACGTGACGCTGATCGAGCCTGGCGCGCACACCGGTGAGAAGGCGTTGCGGTTGTTGGAGCACATGGATTCGCCGCACGCGTTCGCGCCGATGGAGATCAGCCGGAGCGCGCTGGAAGAGGCGGGCGAGACGGTGGCGGGGGCGTTGCCGTCGGTGGAGGTGTACCCGGTGTGCGCGGACTTCACGGCGCAGACGTCGCTGCTGGACCATGTGCCTCGGAAGAACCGGGTGGTTTTCTTTCCGGGCTCGACGATCGGGAACCTGGTGCCGGAGGAGCGGCGCGAGCTGCTGGGCAAGTTCGCGGAGATCGCGGGCGCGGGAGGCCGGCTGCTGCTCGGGTACGACCTGAAGAAAGACCCCTCGGTGCTGGAGCGCGCGTACGACGACAGCGAGGGCGTTACCGCGGCGTTCAACTTCAACCTGCTGGATCGGATCAACCGGGAGCTCGACGGAGAATTCGACAGAGACGCGTTCGCGTACCGTGCGAAATGGGAGGCGTCCCGATCGCGGATCGAGATGGGGCTGGTGAGCGAACGCGATCAGACGGTGAAAGTGAATTCGCACGAGGTGCGACTGGCCGCGGGCGAGTTCATCCACACGGAGAACTCGCACAAGTTCGAGCCGGAGTCGCTGGACGCGGAGGCGGCGGAGGTGGGCTTCACCGACATCCACCGGTGGACGGACGAGAAGGATTGGTTCTGCGTGAGCCTGTTCGAGCGGAAGTGAGCGAAGCGACGAGCAGCAAGGCGCCCGTCGCCCACGCGTTGAGTCTGCGACGCGTTGAGTGGGGCTGTTGTGCGATCTTGCACCGGCGCCGCGTGTCGTCGCGTTCTAGGCTGTCGCCATGAACGAGGAAGGACGAGGTCAACGAAGCGATGGGCGGGGCGTCGGCGGGCCCGCGCGGCCGTTCGGGCCGGGCAATTTGCCGTACGACGCGATCGGGGGCGATGCGGGGGTGCGGGGGCTGGTGGACGCGTTTTACGACCGGATCCGGGACACCTCGCCGAGTCTGAAGGCGATGCACCCGCCCGACGATTCGGAATCGCGGGAGAAGTTGCACGAGTTTCTATCGGGCTGGCTGGGGGGGCCGCAGTTGTACATGGAGAGGCGTGGTCATCCGCGGCTGCGGATGCGCCACATGCCGTTCGCGATCGACGAGGCGGCGGTGGACGAATGGATGCGGTGTATGCGGGAGGCGATCGAGGAACGGGGGATCGACGAGCCGCTGCGTGGGTTTTTGCTGGAGCGTTTCGCGCACACAGCGGCGTTCATGCGGAATCGGTAGGGATTGTGGGGGCGCCGATGGCCTGGATGCCGGAGCGACGGCGCCCGAGACGGCGGCGTCGTGGTTGGTTCAAAAACGAAGGCGGCGGCGAGAGAGGCTCGCCGCCGCGGTGGGTGCTGAGTTTGTCGGTCAGGGCCCGTCGCGTTTAGCGGCGGCGGCGGAAGCCGACGGCGGCGAGGCCGGCGAGACCCATGCCGGCGACGCCGGGCAGCGGGATGACTTCAACGTTGCCGGCCTTGACCTGGAAGGCGGGGGCGGAGCCTTGGGTCTGGCTCCATTCCCAGACGAAGTCGAATTCGATGGTGAAGTCACCGGAGAGATCGAATCCGGTGAACAGAAGGGAGCGGGCGCGGTCGTTGGCGGGGGGCTGGACGACGTTGAGTTGCGTGCCGTTGAAGAGGTCGCCGTTGAAGTCGATGTCGGAGAGGGAGCCGACGCCCTGCTTGGGAGCGGCGAGGCGGATGGCGACGGCGTTGAAGGAGTCGGCGTCGCGTTCGTTCTCGACGCTGCCGACGACGGAGCCCTGCTGGAGGATGTCGAGCTTGAGGAAGCCCGAGGCAAACCAGGAAACACGGGCGCGGTAGAGGCCCTCGTTGGCCCAGACGAAGTTGGTGTTGTTGAGGTCGTTGCCGACCTTGGCGCCGAGCTCCCAGTCGCCGTTGGGGCGGTTGTTGCCGTGGCGGCCTTCGGCGACCCAGGCTTCATCCGAGAACTGGGCGTTGAGCTGACTATCGGTCAGCGGGGCGGACACGGTGCCGGCAAGAGCGGCGGGGGCGACAAGCAATGAGCCGGCGAGCGCGGCGATAGCGGCGGTACGAACCATGACGGTCTCTCCTCTGAGCAGACGAACCGCTGCGGACGTTCAAGCCCGTCGCGGGTCGGTGCGGTCGATCTGGCGCGCGGAAGGCGCGTGGTTGTTCAAGGTCAGGAAGGGCGGGCCGTCCTGCGGACGTTCTTCTTCTCTCCGATCCCGACGTGGGGGAAGCGTACATCGGGCTGCGGATGTCTGCAAGCGGGACAATCCCCGATGCTGGGGAATAACGAAGCGAGGACGTGACAATCTCGCACATTATTGACAGATGGCGGTCGAATGACACCCGTCAAGCGGGGGTGGCGGCGAGGCGTTCGACGGCTGCGGCGATTGCGTCGGCGGCGCGGTCGACCTCGTCCTGCGTGGTGTCGCGGGAGAGCGAGAGACGGATCGAGCCGTGGGCGAGGCGATCTGGGACGCCCATGGCGAGGAGGACCGGCGAGGGTTCGAGCGAGCCGGAGGAGCAGGCGGCGCCCGCGGAGGCGGCGACGCCGCGTTCGGAAAGCAGCAGCAGCAACGCTTCGGCTTCAAGGGTCGGGAAGGCGATGTTGGTGGTGTTCCACAGCCGGCCGTGGCTGGCTTGGCGGCCGTTGACGACGGCGGTGGGGCTGCGATCCAGGATGCGGGTTTCGAGGCGGTCGCGCAGCCGCTCGATGCTGCGGGCGGCAGCGGGCGTGGCGCCGATGGCGTCGGCGTCGGCTGCGGGCGGGGACGTGTCGCGTTCGTCGTCGGACTCGCCGAGCCACCGGCGGGCGGCGTGGGCGGCGGCGCCGAGCGCGGCGATGGCGGGCACGGATTCGGTGCCGCCGCGTCGGCCTTTCTCTTGTGTTCCGAGGAGCTGGGGACGAAGGCCCACGCCGCGTCGGGCGACCAGAGCCCCGGCGCCTTTGAGGCCGTGGAACTTGTGGGCCGAGCAGCAGAGCATGTCGATCCACGGGAACGGCGAGTCCGGCTGTATCTCGCCCATCACGCTCGGGCGGAGAAGGCGGGTGTGCATCTTGCCGACCCATTGGGTGGCGTCGGAGAAGAAGAGCACGCCCCGCTCGCGGCAGACGCGGCCCAGGTCGGCGACGGGTTGGATGGCGCCGGTCTCGTTGTTTGCCCACTGGACGGAGACGAGGGCGACGCCGGACGCGACGCCGGCGCGCGTGCGTTGGTTGTGGTCTTCGAGGTCGAGTTGCGGTTCGCGTTCGGCGGCGCGGCGGTCGATGAGTTCGGCGAGTTGCGCGGGGTCGACGACGCCCTGATCGTCGGGAGTGAGGTGGAGTATCTCGGCGCCGGCGCGTTTGGCGAGATCGTCGCAGACGTCGCGGACGGCTTCGTGTTCGATGGGCGTGGTGACGACGGCGCGGCGCGAGGGGGGCATGGCTTCGACGACGCCGCGGTGGGCGAGGTCGATGGCTTCGGTGGCGCCGGATGTGAAGGTGATCTCGCTGGCTTTCACACCGAACAGCTCGGCGAGCTGCTGACGGGCGAGTTCGACGAGTTGCCGCGCGCGCTGACCGTCTCGGTGGACGGAAGAGGGGTTGTGCCAAGCGTCGCGCATGGCCGTTTCGGCGGCGGCGACGGCTTCGTCGCACGGCTTGGTGGTGGCGTTGTTGTCGAGGTAGGCCATGCGTTGAGTGTACGCATGGAGGTCGGTTCGTCCGGGAGCGGACGGAAGCGGGAGGAGCGACGGGCGGGTCGTTCCAGACGCGTCTCTCGCGGTGGGGCGTGCGACGTGGCGGCGGTTACAGGTTGATGGCGAAGCCGAGTTCGCGAAAGGCATGGCGGCCCCGGATATCGCGGTAGCCGATGCGTCGGAAGCGGAGCGCGTCGTAGAGCTTGTGGGCGTCCGGGAGTTCGACGTCGGACCAGAGGACGACGGCGGCGCGTTCGAGCGTCCGGGCGCGGGCGATGACAAGGTCGGTGAGGAAGGAAGCGAGGCCGCGGCGGCGGTGGCGCGGATCGACGTAGAGAGACTTGAGTTCGACGGTGCGGTCGAGAATCGCGAGCGATTCGGTGAGGACGTAGATGGTGCGGAAGTTCAGGTGGTCGGAGCGGTGGATGAGGGCGCCGGCGGGCGCGTCGTGGTCGCGTTCGTCGGGCGGCGAGAGCGGTGGGGCGTCCTGCGGCTGGAGGGCGGCGGTGGCGGCGAGGTGTCCGGTGGTCTCGTGTCTGAGGGTGAAGAAGTCGCCGCCTCGTTGGGTGAAGTAGGTGTGTGGAGCGCGCACGTGGGCTTCGAAGTCGTCTTCGAGGTCGAATGGGAAGCCGGCGTCGGCGTAGCAGCCCGAGATGAGGCTCTGTATGTCGTGGAGGTCGCGTGGTTCGGCGCGGCGCAGGAGGTATCCGTCGGGTGGGAGCGGAAGCGGCGCGTCGGAGGCCGTCATTGCTGATCGCCCGTGCGTCGGCGCTGGAGCATCTCGTTCTGGACTTGCTTGGCGCGGTCGCCGAGCATGAGCTTGGTGATGACCTGTCGGACGTGGACGTTGTGCTGGTCGACGGCGTGGTCGGGCATGCCGAGCGCAGCAAGGATGCCGTAGCCGAGCCCGAGGTGGAGCAGGGCCCACGTGGTGACGGCGGGTGAGAAGGCCTTCGAGACCTGACCGTCGTTCTGTGCGGTGGCGACTTCGCGTTCGACGAAGGCGTGCAATTTGTGGACGTGTTCGCGGAGGGCTTCGAGGATCTCGGGGTCTTCGATCTCGGTCATGGCTTGAACGATGACGCGGTAGTCGCGTCGTCCGGACTCGGAGGTCATGGGGTTGGCGCCGATGAGTCGGCGGAGGCGTTGAGCGGGGTCTTTGGCGGACTCGAGTTGGGACTCCCAGAGTCGGAGCGTGAGCCTGCCGGCGCGTTCGATGACGGCGATGAAGAGGTGTTTCTTGCTTTTGAAGTGACGGTAGATGATGGGCTCGGTGACGCCGGCGGCTTTGGCGAGCATGGCGGTGGTGGAGCCTGAGTAGCCCCGCTCGGCGAAGACGGAGACGGCGGAATCGAGGAGTTGCTCGCGACGTTCGGCGGCGGGCAGGCGGCTCATCGATCGCACTCCCTGCGAAAGCGGCGTGTGTTCGAGGGGCGTCGCGAGGTGGCGGCGCATCTTGGTGAATACACACTAACTTGTCGACGGGGCGGTGTGGGGGCGTAGGGCCGCTGAAGGCCGCATCGGTGCTGGACGGCGTGGCGGTTCACCCGCAGCCGGCGCAAGAGATGCGCCCACCGCGACGCGCCGGCAGGATCGCGGCGCGTGGACGAGCGGCGGCGGAGCTAGCGCACGCCGGATCAGTGCTGGGTCGTGCTGTTTGGCTGTGAACGGGGGGTATCGGCGGCGGGAACGGGGTCGTAGCCGCCTTTACACAGCGGATTGCATCGGGCGACGCGTGAGATGGTGAGGGCGGCGGCGCGGAGTGGGTGATGATGCCGATGGGCGGCGAGGCCGTAGTTCGAGCAGGTGGGATAGAAGCGGCACGAGCGGCCGAGGAAAGCGGACAGCGTCACTTGATAGAGGCGGATGACGGCGATGGCGGGCAGGTTGAGACGCCAGAGGGGGTGTCGGTGGTCACTGAGGATGATGGGCAGGTTCGCGTGCTCGGCGTGGGTTTCGTCGTTTTGCGTGGCGCCGTGACGGGGCGAGTTGTCTCTGGGCGGGCACATCAGCGGTCGGCGGTTTCGCTGGCGGTGTCGTCCCGGTCGCGGCGTCGTCGGCGAGACCATTCTTTGTGCAGGCGCTCGGCGCAGGAGCGGAAAGTGAGGGCGTAGTCGTCGGTTTTGAGCGGCGCGTGAGGTCTGGCGACGACGACGAAGTCGTATGCGCCGGGGAGTTGGTGCTGGAGTTGTCGGAAGGCTTCGCGAAGGCGCCGTTTCAGACGGTGTCGGGTGACGGCGTTGCCGACCCGTCGCCCGATGGAGAGGCCGAGGCGGTGGTGGGGGAGTTCGTTGGGGCAGGCGAAGACGGTGATCGGGCCAAGGTGTTTGCGGACGCGGGCGTCGAAAGCTCGGCGGAAGTCGCGAGCGTGCGCGAGCCGGTGGCGTGCGCGGAAGTGCAGCGGCAGCGGCGGGGGCGGGGTGTTGTTGGCGGTCGATGAATGCATGACGGGGTTGCGAGACGGGTTCGTCATCGTTCGGTGAGGGCGTCGTTGTAGCGTCGCATGAGTCTGCCGCGTGTGATGAGGCCGAGGACTTTGCCGGGCTTGTTGGGCGCGCCGGCGGCGGGGGGCGTGTCGGGCTGTTCGACGAGGGCGAGCGAGGAAACGTCACACTCGCTGAACTTGCGGAGGACGGCGTCGAGCGTTTCGTCGGGATGGATCGTGGGGAGGTCCTGGCGGATGAGCTCGGCGACGAGGAGATAAGGAATGGCTTCGCGTTCGATGAGAGCGGTGCGGAGGTCCTGACCCGTGACCATGCCGGCGTAGCGGTTCTCGGAGTCGAGGACGACGAAGTCGACGATGCGGTAGGCGTCGCGGAGTTCGAGGAGTTTGGAAAGGGGTTCGCTTGGTCGGACGACGACGTGAGGGACGGTGGTGATGTCCCTGGCGGTGAGTTTGCGGAGGAGCGAGTAGTCGACCGCCGAGCCGAGCGTAAGGCCGCGGCGTCGGAGCTTGAGAGAATAGATGGAATCGCGGAGGACGAGCTGGGCGATGGAGGTGGCGACGACGGCGGCGAGCATGATGGGGAGGATGACTTTGTAGTCGTTGGTGAGCTCGAAGAGGACGAGTATGGCGGTAAGCGGGGCGTGCGTGGTTGCGGCGACGACGGCGGCCATGCCGACGAGGGCATAGGCGGCCGGTGAACCGCCGGCGGGTATGAGGGCGAGCGCGTAGAGGGCTGAGCCGACGACGGCGCCGGTGGTCGCGCCGAGGAAGAGCGACGGTGCGAAGACGCCGCCGGAGCCTCCGGAGCCGAGAGTGAAGCAGGTGGCGAGCGCTTTGCAAAGGAGAAGGAGGGAGAGCAGCCAGATCTCGGTGGGCATGTGCATGCGCTGGGCGAAGCGTTCTTCGTCGTGGGCGAGGTCGATGAGACCCGCGTGGTGTTGGTTCGGTTCAACCGCGACGGCGTCGGTTGAGGGCGCCGGAAGCGGGCGAGGGTTTGCTTCGTGTTGAGGGGTTGGTCCGGGCTCGGCGTCGGCGCCGATGGGCGGCGGGCCCGAATGTGCGTCGGAGTCGAAGCGAGGGGCGGCGCTGGGCGGTGGAGAGGGCGACGCGTCGGTGACATGCGATTGGGAGGGCTGCTGGTCGGCGGTGGTGGTCGCGTCGAAGTGTGCGGGGTCGAGGAGGACGCGGATGGTCTCGTAGCCGTTGCCGAAGAAGTTGGGGATTTCGGCGTCGCGATCGGTGGCGTTGGCGAGTCCGACGAAGCCGAGGCCGAGCAAGCCGAGGAGCGCCGCGCCGATGACGGGTTTGACGAGGTAGGGGATGCGTTTTCCGGCAACTTTGAGGCCGTCGAAGAGGTCTTCGGTGAAGTAGAGGAGTCTGACGAAGCCGACGGCGACGAACCCGCAGACGACGCCGAGGACGAGATAGGAAGGGAGTTCGGGGAAGCTGAACTCGTAGCCGCGGAGTTGTTCGGAGACGGCGAAGATGGCTTCGCTGTCGTCGAGGACGGCCTGCGTGGTGGCGGCGGAGAAGACGGAGGCGATGAGGACGGGTGTGAAGGTTTTGGCGGTGAAGTCTCGGAGGAGTATTTCGAGCACGAAGAAGACGCCGGCGATGGGTGCGTTGAAGACGGATGCGATGCCGGCGGCGGCGCCGCAGCCGAGCAGCGTCGCCACGTGTTCACGCGGGATATGAAGCCACTGGGCGACCGCGGAGCCGATGGAAGAGCCGATCTGGACGATGGGCCCTTCGGCTCCGGCCGATCCCCCGGAGCCGATGGTCGTGATGGAGGCGATGGCTTTGGCGAGGGCGACGCGGAGTCGGATGCGCCCGCCGCGTCGGTGGACGGCGTCGATGACTTCTGGGACGCCGTGGCCTTTGGCTTCGCTGGCGAACTTCCAGACGATGACGGCGGTGAGGAACGCGCCGGCCATCGGGACGAGGGGGAGTGACCACCAGGGGAGGTGCTCGTGGGTCTCGAAGGCCCACTCGGCGGTGAGGTCGAGGACTTTTTTGAATGCGATGGCGCCGAAGGCGGTGACGGTGCCGATGGCCGCGCCGAGGACGATGAGATACCAGTCGCGCTGGACGAAGCCGAGCCGGCGGAGCCCGGCGGCGAGCCTTTCGATGCCGGGTGCGTTCACGCGGACACTCCATCGTCGCTTTGTGCGAACTTCGACGGGATTCAGACTATCAGCGGTCGCTGGGAAGTGCGTCGGCAGGGGTGGCGTCGGCGAAGCTGGCGAGAGTCACTCCGCGGCGGCGGTCGTCTGGGCGAGTTGGTGCGACGCGAGTGAGCGGTAGAGCTCGCAGCGTTCGAGCAAGTCGGCGTGTGGCCCCTGGTCGATGACGCGCCCGGCGTCCATGACGACGATGCTGTCGGCATTGACGACCGTGGCGAGGCGGTGCGCGACGATGAGAACGGTGCGGTCGGCGGAGAGGTCGGCGACGGCGGCGGTGATCTTGGCCTCGGAATCGGCGTCGATCATGCTGGTCGCCTCGTCCATGATGAGGACGGCGGGATCGCGAAGGATGGCGCGGGCGATCGAGAGTCGTTGGCGCTGGCCGCCTGACAGACTGCCGCCGCGTTCTCCGATGTGGGTGTCGAGCCCGTCGGGGAGCGCTTCGACGAAGTCGAGGGCGTTGGCCCGTCGGAGGGCGTCGAACACTTCCTTGCGTGTCGCGTCGGGCTTCGCGTAGAGCATGTTGTCGAGCACGCTGCCGTCGAAGAGGACGACGTCCTGGGTGACGACGCCGATTTGATCGCGGAGCGAACGGAGGTCGGCCTCGGCGAGGTCGACGCCGTCGAGAAGAACGCGACCGGAGTCCGGGGCGAACAGCGCCGGAACGAGCGAGAGGAGCGTGGACTTGCCGCTGCCGTTTGGTCCGACGACGGCGACGGTCGAGCCGAAGGGGATGTCGAGCGAGACGTCGGCGACGGCGGGCTCGTCCTTGCCGGGGTAGGTCAGGCACACGCGATCGAAGGTGATGGATTGGCTGTGACGGTCCAACGGTCGGCCGGCGCCGTGCGGTGTTTCGGCGTCTTCGTCGATAATCTGACGGATGCGTTGGGCTGCGGCGTCGGCGATCTGAATGTCCTGGACGACGTTGGCGAGCGGTTTGAGGGCGTTGCCGGCGAAGGCGAGGGCGCCGAGGGCGCCGAGGAAGGCCTCGGCTTCGAGCTTGCCGTCGAGGATTGCTTTCGCAGCGACGACGGCGAGGACGCCGACGACGACCAGCGCGAGCACCTCGACGAGTGGCGCCGCGAGCGCGCGGGCGAGGCGGGCGCGGAGCTCCTGGCGCACGACGGATTCGTTGTGTCGGTGGAATCGCTCGAGTTCGCGGCGTTCGCCTGAGTAGACCTTGACGACGCGGAAGCCCTGGAGGGCCTGCGTGGCGACGTTGAGGAGGTCGGCGCGGCCGCGCATCGCGCCTCGTGAAGCGCGGCGGATTCGTTTGCCGAGCTTGCGGATGATCACGGCGAGGAGCGGGCCGACGGTGATGCACACGAGAGCGAGCCGCCAGTCGATGACGATCGCGGCGACAAGCGCAGCGACGCCCTTGGTGATCTGCGCGACGGCGCGGGAGACGAGGGAGTTGAAGCCGCGGGAGAGATAATTGGCGTCTTGCACGATGCGTGAAACGGTTTCGGAGGGACTTTTGAGCCGCTCGGCGTTGAGTTTGCCGAAGAGGACGGCTTCGTACGCCATGTGGCGGACGTCGGCGACGGTGCGGGTGACGACGGTGTAGGAGAAGTACATGTGGAAGAAGTTGGCGGCGGCGCCGAGGACGGTGACGACGCCGAGGACGGAGACCATCAGGACGACGGCGTGATAGGGCTCGGTGGGGAGCGCGTCGATCCAAGCCTGGGGTGGCTGGAGCCAGGCGGGCAATTCAGCTGCGCGGGCGGCGGCCTGCTCGCGGAAGGTCGGCGGCGCGACGCCCGAAGCGACCTCGGCTCGGGAGGGGAGGAGTTGATCGAGGACGACGACGATGCCGACAAGCCCGGCGCCGAGGCCGACCGCGGAGATGACGGCGAACAGGAGGGCGGCGGCGAGGGACCGCCTGAAGCGCAGCATGCGCCTGGCGAGGGACCAATACGCGGTGTTGGGCCGTAGCCGGACGATGGCCATGGGGCCATGGTATTGCGACAGCGGCAGCCGCCGGGTGGAGGCGAGGAATCGGCCTATGACGCGGGCGACAGTCGCGACGAGGGGGAGAAGACGGGGAGAGCACGGGGCGGCGGCGGGGCGGTAGGGGCGCGCTGAGGGCAGAGGGCGGCGTGGCGGTCCGTCAGCCGACGTGGGGCGATGCTCGGGTGAATCGCCGGCGGGGCGGGAGCCGGAACTCCCGCCCCGCTGGCGGAGTGAGTGGGCGAATACCTCGGCGGAGTCCGTGGCGAGCCGGGAGGGCGTGTCAGCAACCCGACCGGTTGCGGAGTCGCGCGGGACTGGGTCGCGTCGGCGTTCGCCGCTCGCAGCAGCAGAGCCCGAGGGCTCGAGACGAGCGGCCGCTGATCGGGAGATCGCGCACGATGAAAGACGCGCGATCGCTGTGCCCGGTCCGCTCGTCGGGTGAGAACGGGAAATGCGAATTGGGGTGACGCGGAAACACAACCGCTCAGCTTTGCCGCCTCAGAACGGAGACCTGAGAAGGCGTCGCTTCGTTGCGGCGACTCGCGGATGGCGGCGTGTGCCTTGGCACACGTCAATTCATAGGAAAGGTAACGCAGCTCGTGACAGGTTTCAAGCGGAATGTGTAAAAATCAGCCTATCAGCCACACGGATGTGGACGAGCCGTTCGGCGTGACCGGGCGATCGGTTTTCACATCCGGTTCACGAGCGTGCGGCCGCGCCGAGCGCGGCGGCTTCGTAGAGCGAGGCGAAGACGGCGAAGTAGTCGGGGAAGGTCTTGGCGACGCAAGCGGGCTCAGCGATGGCGGCGTTCGGTCGCCGCAGGCAGACGAGGGACATGGCCATCGCCATGCGGTGATCGTCGTAGGTGTGGAAGACGACGGGAGGGGCTTGGGCGAGGGGCGCCGCGGGTCCGGCGCCGTGGACGGTGAGACGATCGTCGGCGGTGTCGACGCGGACGCCGATACGGTCGAGTTCCGCGGCGGTGGCGGCGATGCGGTCGGTTTCTTTGACGCGGAGCGTTCGAAGGCCGGTGAGGGTCGTGGGTCCGTCGGCGAAGGCCGCGACGGCGGCGAGAGTCATGGCGGCGTCTGGCATCTGTTCGAAGTCGAGCGAGTCGTCGTCGGTCGGGTCGGCTGGCCTGAGCGAGGCGAGACCCGTGCAATCGGCGGCGCCCGCGGCGTACTCGATCCCCGCGCCGAGCCGTTTGAGCATGAAGAGAAATCGGGCGTCGGCTTGGAGCGATGCGAATGTCATGCCCGGGACGCGGACGCGGAGACCCGGAAACAGGGCGGCGGCGGCCCAAAGGTACGTCGCGCCGGAGGCGTCCGGTTCAACGTGGTAATCGAAGGCGCCATGCGGGGCATGCGGGACGTCGAGGATGAGGCTGGCCCCGTCGAGATTGTTTGTGTCGTTACATTCCGCGACGGCGATGTCGACGCCGGCGCATTCGCGCATGAGTCTCACGGTCATGTCGATGTAGCTTCTTGATGTTACGTTGCCGACAAGTCGGAGTCGGAGACCGCCCGGGAAGCGCGGTGCGACCATGAGCAGAGCGCTGACGAACTGGGAAGACTGAGTCGTGGGTATGTCGAGCGTTCGGGCGGCGGGCGTGCGCAGCGGGTGGACGCGGATGGGAACGAAGCCCGGCGTTTCGAGTTCGTCGATCGTGGCGCCGAGGGTACGGAGGAGGGCGATGAGTTCGCCGAGGGGCCGCTCGCGCATGCGGGCGTTGCCGTCGATGACGACGGGGCGGTCGGCGAGGAGTGCGGCGGCGCTGAGGAAGCGCGTGGCGGTGCCGGCGTTGTTGAGGAAAAGCGGCTTGTCGTCGTCGGGCGCAAGGAGGCGGCCGCCGAGGCCGGCGACGTGAAGGGCGCCCGTGAGCGGGTCGTGGCGGTGATCGACGCCGAGTGCTTTGAGAGCGACGAGCATGCGTCGGGCGTCGTCGGCGTCGAGGAGGGCGCCGCGCAGGATGGAATCGCCCTCGGCGAGGGCGGCGAGGAGGAGGGCGCGATTCGTGAGCGATTTCGAGCCGGGCGGGACGAGTCGGAGGCCGGCATCGAAGGCGTCGGGGCGGCCTTCGGCGTGCATGAGTTTGGCGCCGCGCATGGCGGCCGCGCCGGCGGCGGCGGGCGAGGCGGGGTCCAGCGGATCGAGCCCCGCGGCTTCGGCGAGCGTGGGCAGCGGCAGCGGGTCGGGCAGTTCGCCGACGGGCGAGCGCAGCAGGTCCACCAAGTCGAACACCTCGTCGAGTCGCATCATGGTCAGGATGGTATCGGGGCGGTGAGCGAAGCCGAGTGTGCGTCGCAGCCGTCCGGCGGCCGGTCGATCAGTCGCTTCGAGCGGCGTCGCGGTTGGCGGCGGCGTCGCGTCGCCGTTGTCCGAGCTCGCCGGTCCGACCGCGGAGTTTGAGCACGAGGTCGTAGACCGGGTTGATGGCGCCGCCGCCCTTGCCGGCGATGGTGACGAAGGGCTCGGACCGCCGGAGCTTGACGAGTTCGGCGAGGGCCGCCTGGTTGTCGCGCATCGCCGCGGTCATCGTGCGCAGCCAGACGGTGGTGGAGGGCGGCTGGTCGGCGTTCTCGCTGGGGGCTGCGTCGATGACTCGCATGAACACCTCCGGGAACTGGTCGTCCCAGAACGTGAACTCCATCGCGAGCACAGCGACGCGGACGCCGTCGAGCCGGGCGGCGAGTCGAGCGGCGCCGGGTCGGAGGCGAGCGGGGACGCGGACGTCGGTGAAGTGTCCCTGGGGCGTGATCCAGAGGACGCTGTTGGGTTGGCGGCGGAACTCGTCGGCGAGGTAGCGGACCATGGGGTCGAGCGCGTCGGGGTCGTCTGGGTCGACGCCGAGGACGCCGAGTTTGCGGAAGACGGCGAAGCGCTCGAGTTCGGCGCGGTCCATGACGGCCATCATGGGTCTGCCGCGGAGCCGGGTGGTGTTGAGGAGAACGGCGACGAGCGGGTCCCACCACGAGGGATGGTTGCCGATGATGATGAGCGGCCGATCGTCGGCGGCGAGGGCGTTGAGTCGGTCGAGCGAGGCTTTCTCGACGCGAACGGCGGCGAAACGTTTACGGAACAGGCGGCGGGTGTACCAGCCGAAGAAGCCGACGACATGCGAGGAGCGTCGGTGGGGGAGGACTTTGTGGCCGTCGGCGCCGAAGCCGGTATCGGCGCCGTCGGCGGTCGCGGCGCGAGAAGACCGAGGCTCGTCGGATGCGACCGTGTCGTTGGGCGATGTGTTGGCGACGGTCATCGCGTTGGTTCCCGGATGGCGCGTTCAGCCGGCGGCGGATTGGGTCGCGGCGGCGGCGTGGAGGAGTTGCGATTCGCGTTCGTTGTCGGCGGTGTAGGCGTCGTCGGGGTCGTGGAGGCCGAAGTCTTGGGCGAGAGCGCGGGCGGCGGTGACGCCGGACATGAGGACCATCGGAACGCCCGGCCCCGGGTTCGTCGAGCCGCCGGCGAAGTAGAGGTTCCGATACGCCCGGGAGCGGTTTCGAGGCTTGAAGCCGCCTTTGAGGCGACCGTGCGACGCGAGCCCGTAGATGGCGCCGCCCTCGGCGTTGTAGAGGCGTTCGATGCCATTCGGGGTGAGGCAGTGTTCGGCCAGGATGTGGTCTTCCACGTCGGGCATGCGGCCCGTGGTTTTCAGGGTGTTCATGATGACCGGGCGGTATCGGTCGAGCAGACCGCCGGAGCCGGGCGTTCCCCAATCGGCGCCGTCGCGGAGGGCGGCGGTGTGGACGAGGATGTAGAGCGCTTCGCAGCCGTCGGGGGCCTGAGCGGGGTCGGTGCGCGAGGGGGCGCAGAGGTAGAGAGTGGGGTCTTCGGCCGGGATGCGTTTGCGGTAGATGTCGTCGAATTCTCTGTGCGAGTCGCCCGAGAAGAGGAAGTCGTGGTGGGCGAGGTGGTCGTATTGGCGATCGAGGGCGAGGTAGAGGACGACGCCGGAGCAGGCGGGCTCGTACTTCGCGGCGATGCGCTTCTGCTCGGCGGCGGCGGGCGGGCTGTCGATGAGGTCGCGGTAAGTGCGTTGGACGTCGCAGTTGGAGACGACGGCGTCGGCGGCGACGACCTCGCCCGAGGCGAGGCGGACGCCCACGGCTTTGCCGCGTTCCGTGACGATCCGCTCGGCGTGCTCGCCGAGAAGAATCGTGGCTTGACCGTCGGCTTCGTATTCGCGGCAGATGCGGGCGAGGCCCTGCGCGACGCTACGCGTGCCGCCCATGGCGTACCAACATCCCTGGTCGGTTTGAGCGGCGGCGATGAGCGAGAGGATCGCAGGCGCCATGAACGGAGACGAGCCGACATACTGCAGGAAGTGCTCGGCGAGTTGGCGCAAGTGCGGCTCGGGGATCATCTTCTCGATGGTCTTGCCCACGGTGGAATGCATGCGCATGGCGAGCACGTCGCCCAGCAGACCTTCGGGCTTCGGCTTGGGCGGGTTCTTCATGAGGTCGAGCGCGGACTCGAGGTCTTTGTAGAAGAAGACGCGCTCGGAGAGCCGGAACATGCGGCGTGAGTAGTCGATGAAGGAGCGCCAGGCAGCGCCGACGCCGAGGCCCGGGAATTGGGCGTCCATCGCGGCGGCCATGGCGTCGGCGTCTTCGCGAAGGTCGATGGTCGTGCCGTCGTTGAAGAGGCAACGCCACTGGGGGTCGAGTCTGACGAAGTCGATGTATTGCTCGGGTCGCCGGCCGGAGCGTCGGATGATGCCCCGGGCGACGGCGGGCATGGTGAGGATGGTGGGGCCCATGTCGAAGTGAAAGTCGCCGCGCTCGGTCGAGGCGGCGAGGACGTTCATCTTGCCGCCGAGGTGCGTGTTCTTCTCGACGATGGTGACGCGGAAGCCGCGTGAAAGGAGCGAAACGGCGGATGCGAGTCCGGCGAGTCCGCCGCCGAGGACGACGACGTGGGCGTCGCGGTCGATGGCCGGGAGAGCGGTAGAGCCGGCGGAGGCGTGGCGGAGGTCGCGGTGGGTGTCGGTCGAGAGCGCGGTCATCGTGCGGCGTGCTCCGTGAGTTGGTTTGGCGATGAGTCGGCGGCGTGCTGTGATGCGGGGGCCGTCGACGACGAGAATTTGGATGATGGCACGAGCGTCGCCGTCGTGCTTGGTCGGCTTGCGAGCGGGGGCCAATCGTGGAGTTCGCCTCGGCGTTGCGTCGGGAGTTTGCCGGCGTACAGGAAGCGGGCGATTCGTTTGAGCATGGTCACGTCACGCTCGCTGGGCGGCGCGGTCGGCGGGCGGGGTCGCTTCGGCGTGCGCGAGAAGTGGACCTCGCGCGTCATGGCGAGCAGCCCGGCGGCGCCCTGGCTCGGCCCCCAGCCCGAAGCGCCGTGGCCGGCGAGCGTGGCCGCGGGATGCGAGAAAGGAACGACGGCGTCGTTGACCATCACGTTCGACGCGCCAAGACGCGGGGCGAGGTCCGCGGCCCGGCCTCCGCTCGACGTGAAGACCATCGCCGTGAGGTGCTGATCGCAGCGTCGGTGGACGCTGAGGGCGTGGTCGAGGTCGCGGCAACGAACGACGGCAAGGGCCGGGCCGAAGTGATCGCCCGTGACCAGGTCGGCATCGGCTGGACAGTCGGCGACGAAGGTTGGGGTCATCACGGTGGAAGCGGACTCGGCACCCGACTTTCCTTCGAAATCGGTCGGCGCCGAAGCGAGAACGCGGGCGCCGAGAGCCACGGCCCCGTCGACGAGCGAGCGGACGTGTCGAGCGGCGTCCGGCGAGATCAGCGTGCGGGGCGCTTCTTCGCACGCGAGACGCTCGAGCGCGGCCACGAAGCGGTCGTAGACGGGTTCCAGCACGAGCGCACGGCGCGGCGCCATGCACGTCTGACCCGCGTTGAGTCGGACGGCGAAGGCGAGCACGCGAGCGGCGAGGTCGGGGTCGGCGTCGTCGAGCACAAAGGCGGAGTCGCGACCAGACAGCTCGAGCGTGGAGGCCGTAAGCGACGGCGCGAGATCAGCGGCGATGGAACGGCCCACGGCAGTGGAGCCTGTAAAGAGCACATGATCGAGAGGCTCGCTTTGAAGGAGTTCGCGGCCTGCTTCGCGCTCGGCGCGGGCGGTCGTCAGCACTCCGTGCGGCAGATCGGCCGCGGCGAGTTCGAGCAGGCGTCGCTGCGTTCGCGGAGCGTATTCGGAGGGTTTGGCGATCACGCGATTGCCGGCGGCGACCGCTTGGGCGAGTTGGATTCCGAGGAGTTGGATCGGGTAGTTCCAGGTCGCGATGATCGCGACGCGGCCGAGCGGGGCGCGGAGGACACGATGCGAGGAGCCGAGGAGGTAGAACGGCGTGCCGCGTAGGCGACGAGGGCGCAACAGTCGGCGTAGGTTCTTCTCATGCCAGCGGAGGGCCGCCGCGAGCGGGATGATCTCGCCGGTCCAGGTCTCGTAGATCGGTTTGTGTACTTCTTCGCGGGCGAGGTCGGCGAGCTCGTCGGCGGCGTGCATTACCCGCCGCCGAAACGCACGACACCAGCGGACGCGCTCACGCAGCGACGAGTCGGCCCACGCGGCCCATCGCTCTGACGGCGGGTCGGGTGAGCCGCGGGATTCGCCGATGGACACGGTTTCGCCAACCATTGAACGACAAGTGTAGCGCGAATCGAGCGAGACGCCTCATCGGTGAGGATCGCGAGCCCGGGCGCCCGCGTGACGAGAAATCGGCGGGATCGGGCTGCCGCCGCTAGCCTTTGTTGGGCGGGAGGTGTTGAAGCGGGCCGCATCCAACGCTCGGTCGCGGGCGAAGGAGTCGCGCGGCGGACCCGAACGGCGGCCCCGAGCGGAAAGGACGCGTTGGTGATGGTGCAAAGCGAACGGACGTCGGCGGAGTCGCCGTCCATCGGCGTGGTCGGGGCGGGTCCGGGCGGGTTAGCGGCAGCGATGCTGCTGGCGGCCTCGGGCGCACGGGTGACGGTGTACGAGGCCCGATCGACGATCGGCGGCCGCACGTCCCGCTCGACGGTTCGCGACGGTGACGGCCGGCCTTTCCACTTCGACACCGGGCCGACGTTCTTCCTCATGCCGTATGTGCTGGAAGAGGTGTTCAAGGCGACGGGTCGGGACCTGCACGACTACGCTGACCTTCGACCGCTCGAGCCGATGTATCGGTTGTTGATCGGTCGCCAGGACGCCCCCGGCGCCGGCCATGAGCCATGGACGGTCGACGCGACCACGAACGTGCAGGCGATGGCGGAGCGACTGTCGCGGATCGACGCAGCCGACGGCGCGCGCTTCGAACGATTCATCCGGGACAACCGCGCGAAGCTCGCGGCGGCGGAGCCGATCCTGCGTCGGCCGATCCGGAGCGTGTTCGACCTCGCGCGGCCGGACGCCATGCAGGCCGGCCTGCACATCAAGCCGCATCTCACGGTGCACTCGTTGCTGTCGAAGTACTTCAAGCACCCGGCGGTGCAGCTCGCAGTGAGCTTTCAGAGCAAGTACCTCGGCATGTCGCCGTACGAGTGCCCGAGCTTGTTCACGATCCTGCCGTTCATCGAGTACGAGTACGGCATCTGGCACCCGATCGGCGGCTGCAACGCGCTGATGGATGCGATGGCGCGGGCCTGCGACGAGATGGGCGTGCGGATCGAAACCGACGCGCCGGTGGACGAGCTGCTCTTCGAGGACGATTCGCAGCAGGCGCGAGCGACCGGGCTGGTGACGAAGAACGAGCGTCGCGAACACGACCATGTGGTGGTGAACGCGGACGCCGCGTGGGCGCTCAAGAACCTGATCCCCGAAGAGATCAGGGCCCGAACGGGGGCGAGATACACGGATCGAGCGATGGACGAGAAGCGGTATTCGTGCTCGACCTACATGATGTATCTCGGCGTGCGGGGCGAGGTCGATCTGCCGCACCACACGATTTATGTGAGCGAGCGGTATCGGGAGAATCTGGACGACATCGGAACCGGCTCGCGGCTGACCGCGGACGGCTCGATGTACGTGTGCAACCCGTGCCGGGTCGATCCGACGCTGGCGCCGGAAGGGGACTCGGCGGTGTACATCCTGCTGCCGACCGCAAACCTCAAGAGCGGCACGATGGACTGGTCGGTATTGGACGCCGAGGCGCGAGAGTTGTGCCTCGGACAGCTCGAGTCGCGCTTCGGCGTGCGGGATATCCGCGACCGGATCGTGTGCGAGAAGCGGTACACGCCCGAGGATTGGCGGGGGATGAACATCAACTTCGGAGCGACGTTCAACCTCGCGCATAACCTCGGTCAGATGCTGCATAAGCGACCTCAGCACAAGCTGCAGGGCTTCGAGGGCGTGTGGCTCGTCGGCGGCGGGACCCATCCCGGCTCGGGCTTACCGGTGATTTTCCTCTCGTCGCAGATCACCGCGAAACTGTTGTGCGGCGAGACCGGGCTGAGCTACGCCGGCGCCGGTTGTGAGCTGGACACACGGTCCGGCGCCGAGGCGTCACGGTCGCTCATCCGGGCGAAACAAGGCTGGGAAGAGTCGGCAAATCAAGCGGCCCCGACCGCATCGACGGCGGGGGCGTGAGCGAACGCGAGCGCGTCTGACCAGCCCAGCCCGGGCCGGGAAAACCCTTCCGCAGATTGTGGTGGACGAGCCCGTCATCGCCCCGAACCATTGATTTTTTACACGCTTGGCTCGCTGCCAGCAATCTCCGAACACGCAAGGAGCACGTTCATCATGTCCAACGGTTTCGACGGCAAGCGGTTTCTGATCATCGGCGGAGGTGGCGGCATCGGCACCCAGTTGTGCAGGCGTCTGCACGAGCAGGGCGCGGAGTTGGTGATCGCAAGCCGGGACATGGAACATCTGCGTCCGGTAGCCGACGAGACCGGAGCGCGAGCGGAGACGCTCGACGCGCGGGAGCCGGCGGCCGTTGAGGAACTGGTGTCCGAGTTGGCGTCGAACGGCGTGCTGCACGGCGCGGTGAATCTGGCCGGCTCGGTGCTCATCAAGCCTGCGCACACGATGAAGGAGAACGAGTTTGAGGAGACGCTCGGGCTGAACCTCATCACCGCGTTCAACGTCGTCCGGGCGTGCGCGAAGGCGATGATCAAGCAGGATGATGGGGGTAGCGTCGTATTGATGTCCTCGGCGGTCGCTCGGCACGGATTCCCGGCCCACGAAGCGATCGCGGCGGCGAAGGCCGGCGTCGAGGGTCTCATGCGTTCGGCGGCGGCGGGATACGCGAACAAGAGCGTGCGCGTCAATTGCGTGGCTCCGGGCTTGGTGCGCACGCCGTTGTCCGCGCCGGTGTTCAACTCTGACCCGATGCTGAAAGCCTCGCTGGCGATGCACGCGGACGGCAAGCCGTGCGAACCGGAACAGGCGGCCTCGGCGATCGCGTTCCTGCTGCACCCGGACCAGGCTCACGTCACCGGCCAGACGTTGGGCGTCGATGGTGGGCTCGGGTCGTTGCACGCGAAGTGAGTCTGTCGCAAGGCGCCGTGAGACAGTCGATCGCGTGCGGTGGGGAGCGTCGAGTGACGGTTGGAGGTCGTGGTTTGAACGATGCCGCTCGTGATGGAAACGAATCGCAACGCTACACGCGCGACGCCGGCGGCGTTCGCGACGCATTGCGATCGGCGCGGACGCAGCACGGAGAAGACCTCTTGGCGTTGAGCAAGCGATCGCCGGTGTTGATCGCGCTGTTGCGCCATACCGGTTGCCCGTTCTGTCAGGAGGCGTTGCGAGACATTCGGCAACAGCGGGAGCGGATCGAAGCGTGCGGCGTTCGGATCGTCGTCGTGTTCCAGGCGCCGGAAGGCGAGTTCGCCGAGTCGTTCTTCGAGAAGGCCGGCTTGGCCGACGTCGATCGAGTCGGCGACCCGGATCGGCGCCTGTACGAGGCGATGGACGTGAAACGAGGAAACCTGTGGGAGATTTTCGGACCACATGTGTTGCTTCGGGTGATCCAGAGCGTGGCTGCGGGTATCCGGCCGGGTAAGAAGGTCGGGGGCGACGCGATGCAGCTGCCCGGCACGGTGTTGGTGCACCAGGGCGAGATTGTCCGCCGACACGTGCATCGGTCGCAGGCCGATCGTGCGAACTACGAAGCGATCGCGTGCGAGGCGCCAGCGGCTTGAACAAGGGTCGAGGCTCGGCTCGCGACGACGGGACGTGAGTTGGAGACTCCGATGAAGCTTGGTGAGATCGTGCCGATCGTGACACTGGGATTTGGTTTGTCGCTCGCGGCGGTCGGGGTGACCGACCCGGCGAACGCCGAAGTGGGTGACGGTGACGAGCGGGCCGCCGTGAGCGTCGAGGCGGTATCGGGTGACGATGGACACCCGGTCCCACCCGACGCGAGCGACGACGCTGATGAGGACGCGTCTGGTTCGACCGCGGCTGCGTGTGAGATGCCGGCTGACTGGACCACGTGGCGCGTCGCGGGCGATTTGTTCGCCGTGGTCGGGCGCGACGGCGACGCGTTCACGTTCGGCAGGATGCGCGTCGACGAAGACCTGCCCGAGGGATATCCGCAGCCGACCCCGCCCGGGGCGATCGAACTGAAGCGGTATCCCTCCGTGCGGCGAGCGGAGGTTTCGGGAGGCGGCGATCCGCGCGTGGGCTCGTTCCGCGGTTTCTTCCCGCTGTTCCGTCACATCGAACGCAACGGGATTTCCATGACCGCCCCGGTCGAGATGGAACTGCACAGCGTCTCCGCGAGCGGCTCGCCGCAAGCGGTGCGTCCGGGCGAAGCGAGTTGGACGATGTCGTTTCTCTACGAATCGGCCGACCTCGGGCCGACGGGCGTGGACGAGGCGGACCCGCGTGTCCGGATCGTGGACGCCGAGCCCGTGAAGGTGCTGGCGATCGGCGTCCGGGGGTGGTCCGGAGTCGAGCGGTTGCGCGAACATTTGACCGAGTTAGACGCTTGGCTCGCGGAGAACGATGATTGGAGGGCAGTCCGCGAGCCGCGCACGTTGGGGTACAACGGCCCGTCGACCCCGGCGTCGTTGCGCTGGGCGGAGGTGCAGGTCCCGGTCGAACGCATCGCGGTCGATGACTCTCGGGCGTCCGACAACGAGCCATCTTCGACGGGCGAGGCCGATATCTCAGAGGACGGCGCCGAGACGTCCGATGATCGGCGCGTAGCGGAAGAATGATCTCAATTGCCGACGCCGACCCTCACGCCGATGCCGACGGTTCTTGGAATGTTCAGCGACGGCGTATCGCTCGGCGAATGGCTGGTGTGGGCGCACGCGCTGGCCACCGGGATGATGTTCGGCGTCATCTGGACGTGTCAATTGGTGCACTACCCGCTGTTTCTTCGAGTGCCGGCGGAAGCGTTCGAGGCGTATGAGCGGGAGCACATGCGTCGGATTACGCTCATCGTTGGTCCAGCGATGGCGGTGGAGCTGGGTGCGGCCGTGCTGATCCTCGCCTTGCCGCCGGCGGGGCTGGTCGCCGGCGGCGGCATGGCGCTCGCGTGGGTCGGTCTTGCCCTGCTCGCGCTGAACTGGGTGAGCACGTTCACGACGCAGGGTCCGCTGCATCAGCGTCTCGCGACCGTGGGTCGGGACGAGCGATTGATCCGCCGCCTCGTTGCGACGAATTGGCTGCGAACGGCGGCGTGGAGCGGGCGGATGGTGATCGCTGTTTGGCTCGTCTCGATGACGGCGAGCGGGAGCGCGTGATGGCGAGCGACGACCCACTGAAGAAGCACGCACGGATCCGCTCGGCCGAGACGTTGTTGATCGTCCTGGGCGATCAGTTAGACCTCGACGCGCCGACGCTACGCGAACTCGATCGCGAGCGGGACGCGGTGTTGATGATGGAGGTGCGCGAGGAGGCGGAGCACGTCCCGTCGCATAAGCAGCGGACGGTGCTGTTCCTGAGCGCGATGCGGCACTTCGCGGCCGAACTGGTCGAGCGGGGCTATCGGGTGCGATACGTCAAGCTCGACGACGCCGCGAACACGCAGTCGTTTGCGAGCGAAGTGCGTCGGGCGGCGTCGACGCTCTCGCCGAAGCGCATCATGATGCTGCGACCGGGCGAGCATCGCGTGGTCGAGACGTTCGAAGAGTTCGCGGAAGAGTGGTGCGCCGAGGCGGAGGACCGCGACTTCGAGGTGAAGGAAGACGATCATTTCTTCACGACGATCGACGAGTTCGCGGAGTGGGCGTCCGGCCGCAAGAGCATGATCATGGAGTTTTTCTACCGCGAGCAGCGGAAGAAGCTCGGATATCTCATGGATTCCGACGGCAAGCCGCGCGGGGGCAAGTGGAACTTCGACAAGCAGAACCGAGAGGTTTTCAAGCGGGCGCCGCGACCGAAAAAGCCTTATCAGCCGAGGCCGGACGATATCACGCGGGAGGTGATGGAACTTGTCGAGCGGACCTGGCCCGACGGCTACGGGAAACTGGAGGGGTTCGGCTGGCCGGTGAAGCGAGCCGAGGCGCTTCGGGCGTTGGACGACTTCATCGAAAGCCGGCTGCCTCGATTTGGTGCCTACGAGGACGCGATGTGGACTGAGCAGCCGTTCCTGTATCACTCGCTGCTGTCGTCGTCTTTGAACCTGAAGCTGATCTCACCGCGAGAGTGTGTAGAGAAGGCGCTCGACGCGTTGGATCGCGGCGTGGCGACGCTGAACAACGTGGAAGGGTTCGTTCGGCAGTTGATCGGATGGCGCGAATACATCCGCGGCGTGTATTTCACGGAAGGGCCCGACTACCCGATGCGCAACGGGCTGGGCGACGAGGGGCGGCTGCCCGATTTCTACTGGAACGCCGAGACGGATATGCGGTGCTTGAGCGAGTGTCTCGGCGCCGTCGTCGACCACGCGTACTCACACCACATCCCGCGGTTGATGGTGATCGGGAACTTCGCGCTGATCGCCGGCGTGGAGCCGCGACAGGTGCACGAGTGGTTCCTGGCCATGTATGTGGACGCGGTCGAGTGGGCGACGGCGCCGAACGTCGTCGGCATGTCGCAGCACGCCGACCGTCGGCCGGACGCCGCGCCAGGCGAAACCGGTGTGGTCGGAACGAAGCCGTACGCGTCGTCCGGCAAGTACATCAAACGCATGAGCAACTTCTGCGACAACTGCCGCTACGACGTGAACAAACGAACGGGCGAGGATGCGTGCCCCTTCAACGCCCTGTACTGGGATTTCCTGATCCGCCACCGAGAGACGTTCCGGAAGAACAACCGGATGGCGATGATCCTCAAGAATGTGGATAGGATGAACGAGGACACCCGGGCCGAGATCACGGTCGCGGGCAAGCGTCTCCGAGAGCGGTTCGGGATCGTCGGTGGTGCCGGTTCATCTCCCTGAGCGTGTGTGTCGATCGAATCGGGAGCGGCGATGTCGGAAAGGTACGAGGCGGCGAAGCCGTCAGCGGCGCGACGCGCGGACGCGGCAGGCGGACACGGGCCTGAAACCGCTCCGCTGTTGCGCAAACGCCGCGGGCCGGCTCCGGAGCACGTCCAAGTGAACCGCGGGCTGACCGAGATGCCCTATGCGTACAGCGTCGAACCGGCGCGGTCGCACTTTCCGCTTCGTCTGGCGCGATACGCGGCGCTGGCTGAGACAATCGCCGAGGCGGCGAGCGCGCGTCAGCCGGAGCGGCCGATGCGCCTGTTGGACGTCGGCGCCGGCCGGGGTCGGTCGCTGCGATACACCGAAGCGTTCGGGGTCGCCGACCGAGCCGAGTGGCACGGCATCGATCTGGAGTCGCACCGGGTCTACAAGCCCGAACGTTGGGCCTCGCTTCGGGACGTGAACGTCGAAGACGGGCTGCCGTTCGACGACGCCGCGTTCGACTTCGCGGTGTGCGAGCAGGTGCTCGAGCATCTCGAGCGGCCCGGGCCCGTGCTCGGCGAAATGCGTCGTGTGCTGCGGCCGGGCGGGCGACTGGTGGCCGGAGTGCCCGTGTTCCCCGGCCCCATCGCGGCGCTGCGTCGCGGTCTTTTCAGCGGCCCGGCGCGGGCGCTCGGACTCAAGACGGGACATCCGCAGACATTCTCCGCGAAATCGTTCGCGGCGCTGATCGCCGGCTCGGGTTTCAAAGTCGACGAGGTGCGGGGCTTCCGGATCGTGTCGGGCGGACCATTCCGTCCGTTCGAGAGTCGGGCCGGCTGGTACACGTTGAATCGGAAGATCGGCCGAGCGGCGCCGGGGCTGTGCATCGAAGTGCAGGTGCTCGCTACCCGAACCTGACGAAGGGCGCTACCGTCCGACGGTCGCCGGGTCGCGAAGCGTTCAGCCGAAGTAACGGTCGGCTCGTCGGCGCCGCAACCGAGTCGAGGGAAGACGATCATGCGCGTGCTCATGTGGTTTCGGGCCGACCTCCGTGTCGGCGACAACACAGCGCTCCACCACGCCTGCAAGGAGGCGGGCGGCGAGCGAGGAGACGGCGTCGTCGCCGTGTTCACGATCTGTCCGAGGCAGTGGAGAGACGAACACGACTGGTCGGACGTCAAAGTCGACTTCATCCTTCGGAACCTCGAGGCGCTCAAGGCGGAGCTCGAAAGCCTCAACATCCCGCTTCGCATCGTGGAGTGCGACTTCTTCGACGGCGTTCCGAACCGCCTTCTGAAGCTCGCGCGAGAGACGAAATGCGAGGCGATCTACTTCAACCGCGAGCTCGAATGGAACGAGGCGCGGCGGGACGAAGCGGTACGCGAGACGTTCGAGAGCAAGGGGCTGACGGTGAAGTCGTTCCGCGACCAAACGATGTGGGAGCCGGGAAAGGTTCGCACGAAGAACGACGATTACTACTCGGTGTTCTCGCCGTTCAAGCGTAAGTGCTACACCCTGTGGAAGCACGGGGACCGACCTGCGACGCACCCGAAGCCGAAGCGGCAGGCCAAGATCGACGGCGCCGGTTCCGACAAGGTCCCCAGCCGCGTGAAAAAGTTCGATACGAAATCACGCGAGAAATGGGCCGAGTTGCATCCGGCGGGCGAGAAGTCGGCGAGCGCCCGGCTCGCGGCGTTCATGCGTTCGCGCGTCGACGACTACGACGAATCGCGCGACCTCCCCGCGCAGCAAGGCACCAGCGGCATGTCGCCCTATCTGACGATGGGCGTCATCTCCATCCGCCGCTGCATGGAATCGGGGCTCAACGCCAACGACGACAAGGTCGATTCCGGCGCCAAGGGCCCGGTCGGTTGGATGCAGGAGCTCATCTGGCGCGAGTTCTACAAGCACATCCTCGTCGGCTTCCCGCGCGTCTCGCGTCATGAGCCGTTCCAGAGAGACACCGATCAACTGGACTGGAACGAGCCGGGCGACAAGTTCGAGAAGTGGTGCGAGGGCCGGACGGGCGTGCCGATCGTCGACGCCGGGATGCGCCAACTGAATGAGATCGGCTGGATGCACAACCGGTTGCGCATGATCACCGCGATGTATCTGACGAAGGACCTCTTCATCAACTGGCGCCTCGGCGAGAAGTATTTCATGGAGCGATTGGTGGACGGCGACCTCGCCTCGAACAACGGTGGCTGGCAATGGTCGGCGTCGACGGGAACGGACGCTCAGCCGTATTTCCGCGTGATGAACCCCTTCACGCAGAGCAAGCGCTACGACCCGGACGGCGAGTACATCAGACGCTGGGTGCCGGAACTCGAAGAGCTTGAGGGGAAGGCGATCCACGAGCCGCACACGCTGAAGGAAAAAGGCTCGTCGCTGTTCGGCAAGCTGGACTATCCGGAGCCGCTTGTCGATCACAAGCAAGCGAGGCAGCACGCGATCGAGACGTTTCGAAAGCTGAAGAAGGGCTGAGGGGGTGACGCCTCAACGCGAAAGCCGTCACCAGCCGGGCCAGGAGCCTCGATATCCGACGCGTTCGTACCGCCACGCCTCCGGCTGCCCGCTCGCAGATCGCTGTCGGCTTCTCTCAGCGCCGCTCGCGACGATAGGCGTCAGACGCCACATCTGACCCGCGTGACGGTACTCGATCCGAATCTCCACGAGATCGAGCGGGATCTCACCGACGAGGTAGGTCGTGCCGCTTGTGTCCAGCCAATCGCGGTCGGCCTTCCAGAACAGTTCAAGTGTGTCGATGACCGGCGGCTGGGCGAGTTCACCGGGGCCGTGTTCGTCGTCGTCGATGAGCGGCTTGACCCACGAAACGATGTCGGCAAGAACCTCGCCGGTTCTCGGATGCTGCCGGTCGCGCTCGGACCACATGTAGCTCATGGTCCAACGGGGTCGATGTTTGCGAGCGGTGTATTCGCGCCAGGTATCGACCATCCCGTCTCGGACTTCGAATTGTCCGTCGAATCGGGCCCGGATGCCGCCGTAGATCGTGGCGTCGGGGAGGTCGGGCGCGGCCTCCGGGTCGGGGAGTTCGGTCCGGACGAGAACTTCGCGGAAGTCCGGTTCGTTCGACGCCGGGTTTGGTTCGAGTTCGATCAGGAGCATGACCCGCAATTGCTCGCTGAGTCGAGCCGCGTGCTCGCTCGCCTCGACGATCGGCGGGCCGACGTGGACGTCGTCGGGAACGACTTCGAAGGGGAGTTCGACGGTCTCGCGGAAGTCGATCGGGAAGGTGACGGGGCTTCTTGTGGCGTGACGGGGCTGGGCGTTCGGGCCGGCGGCGGGTCCGGGATTCAGGCCGTGGAACCACCGATGGATCGTCATCTTCGCGGCGTAGTCGCCGGGCGGAAGGGCCGGAAGCGTCGTCGATGAAGAACCGGAGCTGCCGCTTGTGCTGAGGTCGTTGACGAAGCCGGTGAACGTGCTGCCGCCCGATTGGTAGAGTCGGCCTTGAGCGTCGAAGTTCATCCGAGTCGTTCGGACGACTTTGCCCATGGGGCCGACGGTTCCCGGCGACTTGAGTCCCCGGACGCCGGCGGCGAATCGGCCGTTGGCGTGCGCACGTCGCATGTGATGGACGCGCGCTGGCATCAAGGCCTGGAGGATCCGTTCCTGAAGAGCCGAGTCGGTGATTCGGGCGTTAGCCAGCATCGACCAAACGAGGTCGGCTCGCCGGTCCTCGTCGGCCGTCCAGCCGTGCTCTTCGACGCGGTCGAAGTCGGACTCGTCGAGCCTTTCGAACGGCGTGATCGCCGATTCGACGAGTTCGGCGACGGCGTCCGCGGAGGGCGTCCACGCCTGCGCGTCGAGACGTGCGAGGAGTTCTAAGAAAGCGAGATCGTCGCCGCGTTGCATCGACCAGACGAGGGCGCCCGGCGGGGCATAGCTGTGGACGACGCCCGCGTCCCAGAGGCGGGCCGACGAATAGACGGCCGCCACGCCGCCGGCGGCGACGAAGGCGACCGCGGCGAGCGCCATGCCGCGGCGGTGTACGCGCCGCCCACGCGGGGGCTTCTCCGGGTTCAGCCCGGCGCCGCACTCGGGGCAGCGTTGGCCGGCGGCGCCGTGCGTGTAGAGGTCGCGGAGCGAGTACAGGCAACGCGGGCACGCGAGTTCCGCGCGTCGGAGTCGAACGCGAACAGAGCCACGGAAGAGCGCGAGGCCGAGAACAAGGGCGGCGAGTCCGGCGAGGAAGAGAACGACGAGCCAAGTGGTGGTCATGCGGATGACTCCTGGGCTATCTACAGGGTAACGAGCGGCACCTCGCTTTCAAAGTCTCTCAAAACGAAGAATCGGCGATGCGTTGAACGCACCGCCGATCGTGGTGGAACGTGGGCTGAAACGCACTCTCGCCGTCGTCGCGGCGACGAGTGGCGCCGGATCGCGGTCGAGTCAGAAGGTGAGCTCGCGAAGCTTGAGGCCATGCTCGGCCAGCTTCTCTTTCATCTCGTCCAGCGAGGTGGTGCCGAAGTTCTTCACGCCCATGAGCTCGGCTTCCGTCCGCGTCACGAGGTCGCCCAGCGTCTGAATGTTGAGAAGCTGAAGAGCCCGGCGGGCGCGAACGGAAAGATTCAACTCGGCGATGGACCGATTGAGGATCTGCTCCTTGCCCGAACCCTTGAGCCCCTCGCTGACGCGGGCCCGCATGCGGCGGTGCTGTTCTTCCAGACCTTGGCCGAGACGCAAGCCCTTGGTGGCGAGCATGTTGCGGATCTCGACGAGGGAGGCTTCGCCGAAGTTCTTGTAGCCCATCAGCTCGGCTTCGGTGACCCGCAGCAAGTCGCCGAGCGTTCGGATGTTCATTTTCTTGAGGCAGTTACGGGCGCGGACGGAAAGCTCGAAGTCGGTGACGGGCGTGTCGAGCAGGGCGGTCCGCTTCGCCGCGTCACGGTCGGACTCCTCGTCGATGTACATGTCCCGCGAGGCTTCGACGTCCTTGAAGAACAGGCGGGCCCGCGGATGGTTCGGGTTGGTGTCGAGCACCTGACGGAGCGCTTTCTCGGCCTTCCGGTAGTCGCCCATGTCCTCATAAAGAACGGCGAGGTTCATGAGGACGTTGACCGGCGCCGGCTTGCGCTCGGAAGCTCGCTCGTACAAGGCGATGGCCTCGTGCTCCTCGCCCATGAGGTCCAGCTCGTAGGCGAGCTCGAAAAGCGCCTCGGCGTTGGCGGGGTCGGCGGCGAGGGTTTTGCGGTACATCTCGACGGCGCTCTCGCGGTCGCCGGTGTCGCGGGCGGCCCGCGCCGCCCGGAGGTGGCCCTCCGCCATCTGTGCGTCACCCGGCCGCGAGTCCGCGCTGCCGATCACCATATCCATCGGGTCGTTGGCGCCCATGCACTGCGCTCCATAGCTCTGGGTTCGGTTGGAGTCCACACGACCAACACCCGACCGCGACTCCGACAGCCGCGGCGCGAGGAGGCCGACTCCGCCTTTGAACAGCGAACCCTGCATCATACGCGCTGTCGCGTTCCGCCGCCAAACGCACACGGAACAGGCCCCCTTGTGCCTTTCAAGGGGGCCCGTCGATCGTGACCGGGGAGATCGGCCGACTTCCTCAGGGCGGCCCGGACCGTGCGTCGACCCGGGCCGCAGCGGCGAGTATGGCGTTCGAACGCTGGTCAGCTCCCGTCGGTGCGGGCGGCGCCGAGCTCAGCGATCCGACTGCTGACGGCGATCTTGTTGCGGAGCAGAAGCACCGCCGTCTCGAGCTGGACGTCGATCCCGTCGGTGATGAGCGGCGCCGGGTCGACCGGATCGGCGGCGAGGCGGCCGTCGGGACCGATGTCCACCACGTCGGCGTCCTGTCGCAATTCGAGCCAGTCGCTGATCTGCTCCGGAAGCATCTCGACGACCACGTTTGGCTCGACTCCCCAGCCCTTGGCCGGGTTCATCGGGTCGCGGTGGATCGACTCGCCGTTCGGGAGCATGTAGAGCTGCGTGGTCAGCTTGAAGGCGGCCTCGGTCCCGCGGATCGGGATCACGTTCTGGACCGAGCCCTTTCCGAAGCTGCGTTCGCCGACGACCACCGCGCGGCCGTGGTCTTTCAAGGCGCCCGCGACGATCTCCGAAGCGCTGGCCGAGCCGCCGTTGATCAGCACGACCAGCGGCACGTCGGCGAGACGAGCCTTCCAACGCGAGGCCGATTGACGGTCCTGCTCCACCCCGTAGCGGTTCTCTTGCGTAACGATCAGGCCGCTTTCGATGAACAGGTTGGTGACGTTGACGGCTTCATTGAGCAGCCCGCCCGGGTTCGACCGGAGATCAAGCACCAGGCCTTTGACGTCGCCGTCCTTCAACTCGCGGATCGCGTCGCGCAGCTCGCTGGAAGTGTTCTCGTTGAATCGAGTCACGCGCACGTACCCGATGCCGTGTTCCGGATCGACCATGTAGTCCCAGTCGGTCTCGTCGGCGCCGTCGCGCTTCCACCCCTTGGTGGCGTGAAGCGGAATCGAGTCGCGACGCATGGTCTTGTCGATCAGCGCGTCCGAGCCCTCGCGTCGGACGGTAAGCGTGACGGGCGTGCCTTTGTCGCCGGTGATCCGATCCACGGCTTGGGAGAGGGCGATGCCGGTGGTGTCTTCGCCGTCGATGCGGACGATGACGTCGCCGGCGCGAATACCGGCGTTTGCGGCGGGCGTACCGGAGATGGGCGCGACCACCTCGAGCTCGAGCGCGTCGTTGAGAGAGATCTGGATGCCGACGCCGTGGAAGTCGCCGCGTGTCTGCTGGGCGAACTGCCGCATCTCGTCGGGCCAGATGATGGCCGAGTAGTCGTCCAGCCGGCCGGTGAAGCCGTTGCCGAACTCATGGAGCAACGCGCGTTCGTCGACCTTCAGCGTACGCATGTTGGCTAGGGTAATCTCGCGGAGGACCGAGATGATGTCGACGAGCTCGACGTCGCCCTCGGCGAGACGCACGACCTTGCCGCGTATTTCATTGAGCCTCGCGAGGAATTGATCGCGTGAGGCCGCGTCGCCGATGCTGGGCATCGCCCGCGCCAGATCGTCGGTGGTGACGAACGTTCTGACGGCGTCGATGCCGCCGAGCAACATGTCGCGCGTCGACGCTTCGTACACATGCCCCGAGGCGGCGAACGCGATCGACTGAACGACCATCCGCTCGTTGATGCCGTCGAGCTTCGATCGCCAGTCGTCGCCGATCTGGTTGTACGGCGGTAACGCGTCCTCACCCTCGGCGACCCGCATCGCACTGCGCATCTCGTGCAGACGCTCGGGCACGTAGAGGCTGAGCATGATCAGCCGCTGATTGAGGCGTTCCAAGTCGCTCTTGAAGCGGCCGTCTTCGAACAATACATGCAGACGGTTGACGAGAAAGTGGGCGACCAGCCAGTCAGCTTCGCTCTCGGCGGTCTCGGCGGCTCGGCGTGCGTCGTCCACGACGCTGCGTATGCTCGGCTCGGCGAGCAGCGCGTCCTTGTCCAGCGAAAGCGTGTGCAGCTCAAGCACTTTCGAGAGCGCCTCGCGGACGGCTAGGTCGGCCGGGTACGCGTCGAGTTCCGAACGAAGCTCGGCGATGCGATCCGCACGCTGGCTCTCGCGTTTGGCGATGTTCGCTTTGTAGCGCTCGATCGAGGCGGCGACGGAGTCGAGCCCGAGTTCCTCGAGACCCGTGGGCAATCGCTCAAGCAGGTCGAGAGCCGACTCGCCCGAACCCGTGCTGGCCGAGGTCCACACGTTGTCCGACCACGCCAGCACGCTCGAAGCTCGAGCGTTGAGCGTTTGCGCTCCCGCGAAGGGAGCGATCGCGACGCCGAGGCCGACGGCGACGGCGGCGAGCGTGTTTCGGAGACGGTTGTGTGGTGTTCGCATGCTGCTCTTTTCCTTACGCACATCTCGGGAACCGGCCAGGCGGCCGCGGCGAGCCGGATGGACCCGGCGGTCCGCTTCCCGGCGACGGACGAACGATCGCTCGCCCCGGGTCTACCGTCGCACCGTTGCACGGACGCAATCCTCGCGTCCATGACAAGTCGACCCGTCGCCTCTCAGCATCGGGCCGCTTGAGCGTCAGAGCAACCACCGAATTTCCCCCATGTCGAGGGAGTTCGGGCGGTCACCCGCCGAGCCGCTCCGCCCCGCCCAGAGCGCCGCATCCACGCCCGAGAACCGAGCCGGCGGCTTCGGCATGCCCTCGGGAGAGACTCGGGCGTCCGGCGGGTCCATCGACTCGGCCGGACGCTCTACGATGAATGGTATGCCGCGGATCGGCCAACCCAAGCAGTCTTTCCCGTCGTTGTGGGCGTCTCGCAGCAGCCGCTCGCGTTCGGCCCGCTCTCATCGAGTGGCGGCGCCGGCGGCAGTGGGGGCCCTTCTGGTCATCTGGGAGTCGGCCGCGCCGGCTGCGAGCGGCGCGGCGGGAACGGCCGGGCCGGCCGCGGCGGAAGCGACCCAGCCCAGCGGCGAACACGAAGCGGCCGCGATCGCCGTGATCCTCGCTCTGATCGCCGCGTTCTTCCTGCTGGTCATCATGCTGACGGTCCTCCGCATCGTGCGACGGCGGATGCGGACGGAACAAGTCACCGATCGCGCGTCATCGTCACAACCCAGCCCGTGGAGCGTCGCCGGGCAGCGGGCGGTCCCGGTCGCGGAAGACGAACAGCCCGGAAGTGATCGACCACACCGAGGCGACGGCGGGCCGCCCGACGGCGGCGACACCGACGACCAGCGGCCCCACGGCGGCTCGGGTGGTTCGGTTTCGCCGGGCTGAAACGCGGACTGCAACCGGACGCGGCCGGCCTTCTGACCGCTGGCGGCTCGGCGGGGCTCGTGGTATCGTATTCCCCCTGCCCACGCAGTATCCCAGCCCGGGTGGCGGAATTGGCAGACGCGCCAGCTTGAGGTGCTGGTCTCCGATTTAGGAGGTGGAGGTTCGAGTCCTCTCCCGGGCATTCCCCCGGCCGCCAATCGCGAGCCGACAACTTCCGCCAACACTTCAACCAAGTCGAAAGACGACGCCCGACCCAAGCGACGGGGCGCATTCCCACGGCGCGGAGCGAGATCCAGCCGAACGCGCCGCCGCGCTCTGCGCGCGCCGCCACCGTCCACCGGGCGGTCACACGCGCCGCCGGCCGGCGATCGCGTCGGCCAGAATCGCTTTGTTCGACAGGTTGATCTGCCCGCCCGCAGGAAGACCTCGGGCCAGGCGCGACACGTCCACGCCCCGCCGCTCGAGCTCGGCCATCAGGTGTAAAGCCGTCCCGTCGCCTTCGAGCGTGGGATTGAGAGCGAGCACGACCTCCCGCACCCGCTCGCCGCCCGGGTTCCGTTCCTCCGGCTCGTCCACGCGGGCGAGCAGGTCGGCGATCGTGACGTCTTCAACCTGAACCCCTTCAAGCGGACTGACGCGTCCGAGCAGGACGTGGTACAGACCGCGCCACATGCCCGTTTGTTCCAACGCGATCAGGTCGCCCGGCTGTTCGACCACCATCACGGCCGAGCGGTCGCGGCGCGCGTCGGCGCACACCGAGCACCGCTTCCCGTCGGCGAAGTTGAAACAGACCCGGCAGTGCTGCACGGCGTCTTTCACCTCGTCGATGGCGCGCGCGAGTTTCTTCGCCTCGACCGCGTCGAGCTTGAGAATGTGCAACGCGAGACGCTCCGCCGTTCGGCGCCCCACGCCCGGCAGGCGACCGAACCGGTCGATCAGCCCTTCGACCGACGTGGGATAGCCGCTTTGTCCGTCGGAGTTCATCGCGTCGCTCGCTCGTCTCTCGGGCCGGCGATCCTCAACCGCCCGTGAGCATCTTCTCGAGGCCCGGCATCGGCGGCAGGTCGAGTTCGGCGCTGATCTTCTTCGCCTCTTCGGCGATCAGTGCCTGAACGCGCTTGATCGCGTCGTTGGTCGCTTCCTGCACGAGCTGCTGGAGCATCTCGCGGCCCTCGTCGCCGCCCTGGGCGGCGCCGGCCACCGCGTTGGGCTCGATGAACACCTCGGTGATCTCGAGCTGGCCCGTGATCGTCACGCGCACGGCCGAGCCGCCCGCGACCCCGGTCACGCGAAGCTTGCCGATGCGCTCGCGGAAGTCTTCGCCCACCTGCTTGAGCTTGTCCTTGTTTTTGAGGAGGCCGGCGATGGCCCCCATCGTCTTCATCTGCTCGAACATACGGTCGTGGCTCCGTGAAATCTGGTCGGGGCCGGCGCGGCGCCAGCGGAGAAGCAAGAGTCTACGTCCCGCGGACGGGGCGCGGTCGAGCCGGAAAGCGCTATCCGCCGTCCCGGGGCGGCGACGCCCCGGCTTCCGCGTCGTCCTGCGCGCCGCCCACCGGCTCCACGCGAACCACCGTCGCGTCGAACACCTCCATCGCGCGGCGAACCTCGGGCGACGCCTTTGCCCGCTCGAGCAGCTCGTGCCGCGCGCGCATCGCCTCGGGCGAGCCCCGTCTATCGCTCTCGTCCCGGTCCGTTCCGTCTTCGGCTTCCGCGTTGGCGGCGACGAGGGCGACGACCGGCGTCAGCCGCCCCGCGCCGACTTCTTCGAGCCAGCCGGCGACCTTCGGCAGGGCCGCTTCGAGCATCAGCCGGTTCTTCGCGTTCGAGTACTCAAGATGGGCTCGCCCCCCTTCGATGCGGACAAGCCGGGCCGACTCGAGCAGCGTGGCGGTCATCGGCGATCGCTCGCCGGCGAGAGCGAGCAGGGCCGCCCAAACGCGGTCGGGTTCGTCGAGGTCGAGCGACGGCCCATCCGTCTCGCGGGGCGGCTCGGCGCTTGGCGTCGCGCCGACGCCGGACCACGGACGTTCGCCGCTGGTCGGGACGTCCGCGGCGGGGGTCGAATCGCCGCCGTTGGATGAAGCCGAGCGCTCGGGGCTCGCCGCCGCGCGCCGTGCGCCGCCGCGAGCCTCGACGCTCGGCTTCAGCGTTTTCCCGGCGAGGCGGCTCCGCGTTCGTCGTTCGCTCCAGAGCCGGCAAGCAACGCCGCAGCCTCCGCGACTTCGCCGACCAGCGCCAACCGCGCGACGCACGCGTCGAATAACGCCCGCGGCGTCGATGAGTTCCGCGCGATCCGACTGACCGATTCGCACTGGGCGATCATGTGAATCAGGCTGGCGACGTCGAACCGGCTCGCCTGTTCGATCGCTTGCCGACGGGCGTCCCCCGCGAGTTCGAGCAGCTCGGTGTCGTCGCCGCAGGCGCGGGCGACCATCAGGTCGCGCAGACGCGCGGTGAGGATCGTGAGCGCCTGCTCGACGTCCGAGCCCCGCCGGAGCAACTGGTCGCCCGCTTCGAGAGCCGCTCGCGGGTCGCCCTCGGCGACGGCGTCGATCAGCGAGGAAATGTGCTGCCGCTCCGGCAGACCCAGCACGTCGGTCAGGAGCTGCGAGGTGAGTCGTTCGCCCTCGCGCGCCGCCGCGATGACGCGGTCGAGCAGGCTCAGCGCGTCGCGCATCGAGCCCGCGCCGAGACGAGCCAGTTCGTGAAGCAACTCGTCGTCGGCTTCCACCTTCTCGGCATCGACGACCGCCCGCAGATGGCCCGCGATCTCCCCCGTCGGGATGTTGCGGAAATCGAAACGCTGGCAGCGGCTCTGGATCGTCGGCAATACCTTGTGCGGCTCGGTGGTGCACAAGATGAACTTGACGTGGTCCGGCGGCTCTTCCAGCGTCTTCAGCAGCGTGTTGAACGCGTCTTTGGTGAGCATGTGGACTTCGTCGACGATGTAGATCTTGTAGCGGCCGCGCAGAGGCCGATAGACCGCGCCCGCGATCAGGTCGCGTGCGTCTTCGACCTTCCGGTTCGACGCGGCGTCGATCTCGATCACGTCCGTGTCCGACCCCGTGAAGACCGCTTGCGCGATCGCCGGGTCGTCGTCGGGGTTGTTGAGGGCGTTCGCGAAGATCCGGGCCATCGACGTCTTGCCGACCCCGCGGGTGCCGACGAAGAGATACGCGTGCCCGACGCGGTCGCCGGCGATGGCGTTGGTCAACGTGCGGGCGATCGGCTCCTGGCCGACGACTTCGTCGAAGCCTCGAGAGCGGTACCGACGGGCGAGAGCGGTGTAGGACATGGCGCGATTGTAGGGAGCGGGCGCATGGGCGCCCCCCGCGTCGCCGGCGCGAACGCCGCCGTGCCCAGCGTTCGCCGCGAGCGTCCCGCCTGTGCGACTAGAAAACGCGACGCCCCCACCGACCGATCCGAGCGGCGTTCGGACCGCTGAAACGCGGCGGACAGCGTGGTATACTCCCGCGATTCCCGCCGATGTAGCTCAGCTGGTTAGAGCGGAGGATTCATAACCCTCAGGTCCGTGGTTCGAGTCCACGCATCGGCATTCGCGCGTTCACCTGGAGGCCAGGCGGGCGGCGGTTAAAAGTGGGGGGGTCGGGCGGTGATCGGACGCGATGGGAGGGCGATCGGACGCGACGTTCGGCCGGAAACGCCCGGAGGGCGCCGGCCGAGACGCGTGGAACGTCAAGACGTCGTCTGCGGCCTGATCTCAAGCCGGAAGTCGCTGGCCTCTTGCTCGGCGATCGCGGCGCCCTGCATGTACACCTCGGCGCCCGGAGCGATGCGGGTCCGCGTCCATGTCGGGTTCGCGTCCACAACCTCGCCGTCCGCGTCGAAGAAGAAGAAGCGGTACTGGACGAACTTCGTTCGTTCGGCTGTGTTACGCACCGGCACGGTGACCCTCAGCACCGGGTCGGTCGACTTACTGAAACCCGACTCGCGGACGCGCAGGACGGAGTTGAGCCCGCCCGTCGCGGTCACGCGCGGGTAGATCGTGAACTCGTCGGCCGCGACCCCGGGCGGCGGAACGTCTTTCGCGCAGCCGGCCACGAGACCGGCGCCGACCAGCGACACGACGGCAGCGAGGGGAACAACGAAAGCGGTGATGGTGCGGCGGCCTTTCATGGCGGGCTCCTTGGTTGGTGATCGGTGATCGGTGAAGGCGTCGATGGATCAAGGCGTCAATCGAAAGATCGGGTCGACGCCCGGGCGTCGAATCGTTCAGCAAGAAAGCGCTTCAGCGCCTCCGAGCGAGGCCGGTACCGCGGATGCGTCTGGCCGAACAGTCGTGCATAGCCGGTCGTGCCGGCGAGCGGGGCGATGAGCGAATCGCCGCCTTCAACAACGTGCGTGCGGGCCAGACCGCGCTGGTCGCCGAGCGTCCATGTCACGCCCTCCGAGCGATAAAGGTTCTCCAGTTCCGTGAGCGTGAGGTCACGCAGATTGCCCGCCGCGCGGTATCGCGCGAGCGCCTCGGCGGTCGGCGGTCGGACGCACGTCCCGCCCATGATGTACGGCAGCCCGTCGCCCGGCACGTCACCCTCGAAGCGTTCGTTGCCGTACAGCACCATCCCGGAACTCGCCCACGCCTTCGGCGCCGAACCCGACGGCAGACGCACATACCGGACCTGCACCCGCTGATCGCGCTCGGGCGGGTCCAGCGCCGCAAGCGTCACGGTCGAGCCGGGTCGCCCACGCACGCGCAGCGTGACCGTTTCGTCCGCTCCTTCGATGCGCGCGCCGACGAAATACACGCGTTGCGGCATGATCTCGACGTACCGAACGTCGGCAGCGGCGCCTCCGGACTGGAGCGCGCCGACCAGCGCGAGCCCGAGACCGACGAGTTGCGTCGTCCCGTCGTCGGAGATGGCCGCGAGGGCGACGCCCCCGGTCGCAAGAGCCTCGCCGAGCGCTTGCTTGGCTTGTCTCGCCGATTCGAGGCCGCGCCACCGGTGGTCGGCGGCGTACTCATTGAGGTCCGCCGCGACGGGAGACGAACGCGAGCCCCCAAAGCCCGGTCTCGTCAGCACGATCGGCGACTCGGTCGAGCGGTCGACCGGCGTAAACCGGCTCAGCGAACCCGAAGGCCCGTAGCGCACCTTCGCGGGCCCGAGCCCAGCGTCCACCCAAAATATCGTGTTCACCCGCCCGGCAAGGATGTCGTCCACCAAAGGCTCGAGTTGCGGCGCGTACTCGATCGCCCGCGCGAACGAGTCCTGCGCGAGCATCAGGTCCTCCGGCGTCGATCCGCCCGCGAACACCGCCAGGCCCTGCATCATGTAGCCGGGCACAAAGTTGGTGCGCTCCGGGACGTAGCCGCGCTGCAAGTAGTCGTCGAAACCGTCGTCATCGCGCGCACGCCGACCGTCGTCCTCCGCATCCGCCTCGGCGTCGGCCGCCGCTTCCGCGATCTGCTCGGGCGTCGGGTTCTCCGTGCCCGTCGCCCGCTCGAACGATTTCAGGAGGAACAACGACTGCGACGCCGCGGCGCGCGCGTTGAACCAGTCTCGCACCATCGCGAGTTGCACGGCGAAATACGCGTACGCCATCGCCTGCTCGAACGGCTCGCCCTTCCAGTAGATCAGTCGCTCTTCGTCCTGAAAGAAGATGCCGAGCGTCTCGTCGGGATTGACGCCCTGGCGGCGTAGAACGTCGTAGGTCGCGATGAACGGCTGCTCGGCCGCGGCCGCCTGACCCTCGGCAAGATCGAGCATCCCGAGACGAAGCGCGGTGAGGGCGTACTCGGGATGTCTGACCGACGTCGGCGCATCGGCGAGCAGGTTGCCCCGAGCTTCGGCGTACCGCCCCGCTTGCGTGAGCTGCACCAATTCACGGTCCGGCGTCCAGGTCGAACACGCCGACAAAACCGGCAACGCGACCGCCAGGCCCGCCGCCGTCACGACCTGCCGCCACCCGAAACCCTTCGCCCGCAGGCGTGCGGCGGCGAAGCGCAGCGTTCGACGGATTGTGCGTGCATCGGTGCGCATGATGGAATCGAGTCAGTTGAACGCGAGGCCGAACGCTTCCTTCCGGATGTCGGCGGCGTGTTGGGTCACGATGCGGCCGTCCGCGATCTCCGTAATGGTGTACTCGAACACGTAAAGCTCCTGCCTCCCCGCGGGCGTGTCGCGCGTGATCGAATCGAAGCGGCCGTTCAGCGTGTGCGTGATCTCACGGCCCGCTGCAAAGTCGGTCCACTCGCCGCCGCGGCGTCTGATCTCGTCCGCGTGCTCGGCGGGCACGACGAGCCTGATGTTGCGGGCCGTGCCGAGACCCTGCGGCGACGCCACCTCGCGCGCGACCGACTGCATCAGATACCACTGTTCGCTCCGTGTGATCACGTCCGACGAACGGTTTTCGATCCGGCCGACCGCGATGGTCATGGGCGGTGATTCGGGGCCGCGCCGGCCGAGCACGGGATCGGTGGCGAACGCCCGCAGCACGTCGCCCGCGGCCTGCTGCATGTCCGCCAGTTCGAGCCGCGTCGTCTGCGACAGATCGGGCCCGCAGCCGGGAACGAACAACGCGACGGACCCCACCGCGAACACCGGCGCCACCAACGCGACCACGCGGCGCCGTATGAGCGCACGGCGTGGGTCGATCGACGGATGCGAAAAGCGGCGACGCACAGCTCGTTCTACTGCGCGCCGACGCCGTACTGCACGCCGAACTCGCCGATGTAGAGGATGCGCCCGTCGCTCACACGAGTGACGTTCACCTCGAGGTCGTAGTACGCGCCGTCGGGGCGACGGATGGGCGTCGCGGTGCCCGCAAGAACCAACACGCGAGACGGTGGCGTATCGCGCCCCTCGAAGAGTTCCTCGGTGAAGTCCTGCGGCCGCGCGCGCTGCGCTTCCGCGATCTCCACCATCCGCCGCGGCGCCTCGTAGATGTCGAACGTGTCGGTGAACGTGCCGTTGTCCATCAGCGATCGCCGGATCCGACGCATCGTCAGGTCGTACTCGCTGGTGGACGTGCGCGAGTCGAGGTTGCGGAACGGCGCGATGTACAGGTCGTACTTGCCGACGTTCCGGTCGAGACGCGGCAGCAGGTCGCTGCGCAGGTCGCGGGCGATTTGCGAGGCGATCTCGTCGGCAGACCGGAGCTGATCGTCGATCGTCGGCGACGGCGCGGTGGCGACGGGATACGTCGGCGGTCCCGGGTTCGAACACCCGGCCACGGCGAACAAGCCCGCGGCCAGCCAGGCCGCCACGAGCGGGGCGATCAGGATGCGGAGCGTCGATGGCGTACAAGGCATGAGATTGCTTCCTCGAAAGTGGACGTGCGGTCCTCGGCGCACGGCGGCGACGGGTCGGCCGCCGAAGGCTTCAGCGAGCCGGGCTCTGATAAGCCGCCACTAGCTTATTGCGGCCCGGGCGGCAGCGGTTTCACTCGTCCCGGTCCGTTCGGGCGACGGTAGGGGGGTCGGGCAAGCCGCGGCTTCGAGGCTAGGCCGACATCCCCAGCCGCAGCACCCGTTCGAGCAACTCCGGGTATTCAAGCCCCGCCGCCTTGGCCGCGTCGGCGAACTCGTCGTCGAACGCGAGCTGCGGGTTGGGGTTCGATTCGATGACGACGAAGCGGCCGTCGTCCGCCAGCCGCAAGTCGAAGCGGCCGTAGCCGTTCTGCTCGAGCGCGCGATAGGCGCGTTTGCACGCCCGGACGATACTGTGCGCGAGTGTGGGGTCGATCTCCGCCCGGCCGATGTGGGCGCCGACCGATCGTTGACGTTTGGCGTCCCACTTGATTCGTTCGGTGACGATCGCGGGAGCGCCTTCGCGGAGCTTCGGAAGCGTCAGTTCCCAGAGCGGGAACGTGGTCAGGCGTTTGTTGCCGAGGACGCCCAGCGAGAGTTCACGGCCGTGGACGTACCGCTCGACGATCGCGTCGGTGTCGAGGGTGTCGTGGACGTATTGGACGCGGGCGGCGAGCTTGTCGTCGGAGGTGACGACGGAGGCTTCGGAGATGCCGGTGCTGCCGTGCTCGGTGTTGGATTTGACGATGAGCGGGTAGTCGAGTCGCGGGGGTCGCTTGGCTTTGCGGCCGCGAGGAACGATGAAGAAGTCCGGCGCCGGGATGCGATGGTGGCGGAGGATTTTGCGCTGCCGAGCCTTGTCGGAAGAGAACATCATTCCGACGGGGTTGCAGCCGGTGTAGCGGACGCGTTTGAGTTCGAGATAGCCGAGTACGTAGGGGACGAGCGAAGACTTACCGGCGAAGTGTTCGAGCAAGTTGAAGGCGGCGTGAGGTTTGAACTCGTCGATGGCGTCGCGCAGCGGTGCGAGGTCGTCGTGGAGGCCGAGCACGCGAACGTCGTGGCCGACCTGTTTCAGCGTATTGACCACGTCGAAGTCCGTCTTGACGAGGAGGACGCGCTCGGCGGAGAGACCATCGAGCGAGTCCGGCGGCTCGTAGCCGGCGACGGTGATGACGAGGATTCGGAGCTTCTTGGGCATTCGTCCGATGGTTCCGTTTCGGCGTCGCCCGAAGCCGCGCCCTGCGGCGAGTGGAACGACCGATGATTTCTAGATCGACACGCGGAGACCGCCGCCGTGAATCTCGTTCATGGCGATGACGGTCAGCAGCGCCGCAGCCTCCACGCGGAGCTGATGTTCGTCGCGATCGGGCGGCAAGCGCAGCTTCAATTGCGCGCACCGCGCGATCATCTCGTCGGCCACGGAGTCGATCGCGTACTGATAATGACCCGTGTACCGGGCGACGGTCCGGACGAGTTCGCGGCGGTTGCGACGAAGGAACACGCCCGCCCGTGAGGTCGTGCGGCGGGTGGCGTCGCCCTCGGGCGGCGGCGGAAAGAGCCGCATCAAGTCCCGGGCGTACATGTCGGGCTCGTCGATCGAGACGGCGGCGCGACGCTGCTCGTAATGAACACGAAGCGTATTGGCGTTCGACGCGATCCCCTCCGGTTTACGCCGCGATTTCACCGGAGCAACCTCGCCCGCCAGCTCGGCCATCACTTCGTCGACGTACTCGAGCTTCTCGATCGCCGGCCAGTCGGCGTACCGCTTGCGCCAATTGATGGTCGGCGTCAGCCAGACAGCGAACGTCTCGGCGAAGTCTTCCTCCGGATGCGCCTGAGCGTAGTAGTTGTCGAGGTGCTGAACGTAGTCGCGGGAGAACGGCTTGGGGAGATACGACTCGGGATACGGGGTCGAGGAAAGACCGAAGAGTTCGCGCCAGCGCTTGCGCCGGTTGAGGCGGAAGGCGTACTGCACGCAATGACCCGCTTCGTGGCGGAGGATGCGCATGCAGGCGGCGTGGCTTTCGCCCTCGGCCTCGAGCATCATCGAGCGTTCGAGACGCGTGAGCCGTGGGTGAGCGAGATAGAACGGGACGGCGATGCCGGGCACGCCGCGCGGCGTGAACCATTCGTCGCTCAGCCAAGCGTGCGGTCGGAGGCGGATGTCGGCCCGGGCGAGTTCGTCGTGGAGTTGTTCGACGCGCTCGGCGATCGGGGATCGTTCGATCGAGATCGGGAGGTCTTTGAAACGGAGGGCGAGCAGGCGAGCGTCCGAGAGTTTGTCGAGCGCGGCCGGGGTGCGCGGCGGGCGTGACGGCTTCCTCCCGGGCGAGCGAGGCGATGGTGTTGATGAACGCTTCGCCATGTGTCGCAGCGGGGGGTTCGGGCAAGTGACGCCGGGGCTCGATCGCCGCGCCCGGCCTCGGGAAGCCGACGCCGAGCGGAACTCTCCCGGCGAGATTACTCGAAGCCGCCGACGTTCTTGAAGGGGATGTCGTAAAGGCCGGCGATGTCGGCGGCGGATTTGTCGGCCAGCGGTGTGAGTTTGGCGAGAGCGGCGTCGACGTCGTCGACGGCGATCGCGCCGAGCAAGCGGAACTTGTGATCGAGGATGTCCCGGAGATCCGCCGTCGCGTTGCGTGCGTGGCCGGCGGGGTACATGACGAGGCCCGAATCGTGGGCGGCGCCGTTGGCGTCGGTGATTTTAATGGAGGTTGGGATGCCGTCGGGGTACTTGGCGTCGTAGTCGGGGCCGCCGTGCACGAACGTGATCTTCTGCATGAGGGCGCGGGTGTCCGCGTTGAAGATGGCGGAGTCGTCTTCCTTGTAGTCGAAGGGCGAGAGCATGAGAGCCTTCCATGTGGCGTCGTGCGCGCCGCCCTCGGCGGGGACCGCGCCGTGCTTCGCGTGGTGCTGGATCGCCTTGCGGAGAAGCGTGGCCACGATGTACGCCATGGAGTGGTCGGCGGATTGGCGGGTCTTCGGGTCCATCTTCGCGGGGTTGCCGATGATGCCGAACGCCGGCTCGTAGGCGGCGATCTCGATGGACTTGATCGCCTCGGGTGAAGCGAGCAGTTCGGGCGACTTTGCGACCAAGTCGATCGCGCCCTGCAACGCGCCGGCCGACTGGTGCTCGTACAGACCGAGCTTGAAGTGCATGCCCATGATGCAGAAATCCTCGCCCGAGTGGGAGAGGTAGAGGTCGAACGGGGACGGCGCGGACTCGGTCCAGCGGTCTTTGCCCTCGGTGGTGGGTTCGAAAAAGCGGAACACGGCTTCGGGGTTGCGGAAGATGTCGCGCGGGCCGAGGAAGCCGGCGATCGAGCGCTTCACCGAGAGCACCGCCGCTTCCGTCGAGATCGCGGCGGAGGCGCCCTTCGAGTCGGAGAGTTGTTTGCCGGCGCGGATCGCGCGCCACGGGATGTAGTGGGCGACGGTCATCCCGATCGCGGATTCGATCTGTTCGGCCGTCGCCCCCATCAGCGCGCTGTAAACGGCGGCGGACGCGATCGCGCCGTGGACGACGTGGTCGATCTTGTAGGTCTTCAACGAGAACACCTCGGCGAGCCGGCCCCGGATCTCGTCGTGGGCGACCATCGCGAGCAGGGCGGTCTTCCCGTCGAGGCCTTGCTGCTGACAGGCGGCGACGGCGACCGGGTAAAAGTCGTTGTGGCCAAACTCGCCCGCGGTGTGATTACGCTCGGGGTTGTAGCCGAAGTTGGTGCCGTTCGAGTCCCACTCTCGCACAGCGTTCGAGTTGGCCACGATGGCCTTCTCGGACTTGATGCGTTCGCTGGAGCCGAAGACGGTCGCCCCGGTCTCGCCTTCGGCGAGCGGATAAGTGAGCGCTTCGTTGCGGAGAATGGTCGGTGCGTTGGTGCCGAGCGCGAGCGCGGAGAGGCCGCAAAAGACGGAGTCGGTGTGGAAGAGTTCGGTGCGCTCGAGCACGCCGGCCGAGGGTCCGTCGCCGAGCTCGCCTTTGAGGAACGCGATGGCGTACTCGGCGATGCCGAGGGCCTGGTTGGAGTCGGCGGGGAGATGAACGAACGGCCGGGTGGAGGTGGTGGTCATGGCGGCGCCTCGGCTGTAGGACGATCCTCAAATCGTCGGGAATCGGTGGAATTCGAGCCCCGGGATCGTACCCGAAGCCGTCGACCGGCGGCCGGCGCGGGCCCGGCCCGAGAGCGGGTCCGCGGCGCGCGCCCCTTCCGCGTAAGACGGACCCGCGCCCGCGTACACTCTTCGCCCCATGCCTTCAAGCCATTTCAAACCGACGCGGCTGCTGGTCGTGATGCCCAACTGGGTGGGCGATGCGGTCATGGCGACGCCCGCGCTCCGCGTGCTGCGCGAACTGCTGCCCGCCTGCTTCATCGGCGCGCTCATGCGGCCCGGCATCGACGAAGTCATGGCCGGCTCGCGCTTCTTCGACGAAACCCACGTCGCCCGTTCCGTCGGCGTCATGGGACCCAAGCGGGTCGCCGCGAAGATCCGCCCCCGCCGCTACGAACACGCGCTCCTCTTCACCGGTTCTTTCTCCACCGCCCTCATCACCCGCGTCGCAGGCGTCTCATCACGCATCGGTTACGACCGAGACGGCCGTACTTTCCTGCTCACCGATCGGCTCGACGTTCCCCGCCGCCGAGACATGCATCCATACAAACGCAGCTCGACCGATCCCGCCGGCTACGCGCCCGTTCCCGCGTGTGAGTACTACTACGATCTCGCCGCTCACGCGCTCCGCCGCTTCGGCGTCCGCCCCACGCCCATGGGACCGCTCGAACTCGTCGTCACCACCGAAGAACGACTCGCAGCCCGCGAACTGTTCGACCGCGCCGGCGTCGATCCCAAGGCCGTTCAGAACCGACGGCTCGTCCTCATCAACCCGGGCGGAAACCGAGAAGAAAAACGCTGGCCGCCCGAACGCTTCGCCCAACTCGCCCGACGACTGCACGAGCGCCACGGGCTGATGCCGCTCGTCAACGGATCGCCACGAGAAGAGCAACTCGTCGAAGAAGTCGTCCGGCTCGCGTCCCCCACGCCCGCCGCGTCCCTGCCGCGCCACGGCATGACCATCGCCACCCTCAAGGCGGTCGTTGAGCGATGCCGGCTGATGGTCACCAATGACACCGGCCCCCGGCACATCGCCGCCGCCCTCGGCGTTCCCGTCGTCACCCTCTTCGGCCCGACCGATCGGCGTTGGACCACCATCCCCTTCAAAGACGAAATCGAACTCATCGCCGATCCGACGTTGCCCGAAGAAGAAGTCGCGAACGACCACCCCGAACGTTGCCGCGTCGATCGCATCGCTTTCGAGCCGGTCGCCGAAGCGGCAGAGCGTCTTCTCAAACGATGATCGAGGTCGCCCGACCCGCTCAGTCGCCGACCACGTCCACACCCACCGACCACGCCGGGGTGACCCGAACCGGCGCTTCGTGCAGCACGCCATCCAAGCTCGCCGACTCGCTCGCGGCGGCGCCGTCGGTCGGCGTCGTCCACATCACGTCCGTAAACCGGATCATCATCGTGTCACGTTCGGGATCCACCACCAACTCGGCTCGGCCCGCACGCAAGAAAAAGTCGTCGCTCATCGTCACATGAACGTTCCGCAAGTCGAACGTCCCGGCGTCGAATCGCTCGGCCGTGATCGAACCCAGCGACGAAACCGCGCCGACCGGCGTCACCGCCTGCTCCGCGAACGTCCGCTTCACGGTCGAAACGGTCACCACATCCTCCTCCCCGCACCCGGGCGACGCCGAGAGCCCCAACCCCGCAGCGACGCAGACGAACGCCGCGAGAGCGGCAGACGAGCGAGAAGTTCGGCGCGATTGCAGCAACGCGACCGGCATAGCGTGCTCCCGGGCGCGCCCGCCGCCTCACGCGGCCGATCGGCGCCCGGCGCTGCTATCGGTCGTCTGCCGTCCCGACTTGAACGCGTTCCGTCGCTTTCTTACGGACAGCCGCTGCCGAACGCCGCCAAAACCGCCAGCAGGTCGTCCGCGTTCACGGCCCTGTCCAGCGACCCGTCCACGTCGCCCTCCGCCGGCCCGATCGCGTCCGTCGAGCCGAACTCGCCCAGCACCACCAGCAGGTCGTCCGCGTTCAACAAGCCGTCGCCCGTCGCGTCGCCCGGACATGTGCTGTCGATCACGCGATATACGCTGCCGCCCAGATTTGCGATGTACAGGTTGCCGGCGTTGTCCTCACCGAACGAGGCGATCGACGCCAATACACCCACGCTCGGCGCCAGCCGCGAGGTCAAGTCGTTCACGTCCACGCCGCCGCCCGCCAACCGCTCGAGCGACCAGACCCTGTTCGACACGAAGTCGGCGAACACGTACAGCCCGGGCAGTTCGTCTCCAACACCGCGATAGACATATCCGCCCGTCACGCTCCGCCCCTCGAACGTGCCGAAACCGTGCTGATAGTCGTAGATCGGATCGACGTTGTCGGCCGGGCGAGGACCGCCCACACCGCCCGACGGCGTCGCGATGCTCCCTTCGCGCAGCCGCCAACCGTAGTTTGCGCCGCCCCCAAAACCCGCCTCCTGGAAGTTCACCTCTTCCCGCGCATTCTGGCCCACGTCGCCGATCCAGAGATCGCCCGTTTGCCTGTCGAACGACGCGCGGAACGGATTCCGCAGCCCGTACGCCCAGATCTCGTCGTCAGCCGTCACGCCGACGAATGGGTTGTCCGCCGGAATCGCGTAATCGCGCGTCGGATCGGCGGGGAAGTCGTCGCCGTCCACGTCAATACGCAGCATCTTGCCCAGCAGGTTGTTCGTGGTGTCTTGGGCGTTGCCGATGCCCGGCGTGTGGCCCGCGTCGTCGTCGTTGCCGCCGCCGCCGTCGCCGGTCGCGACATACAGAAAGCCGTCGGGTCCGAAGCCGATCCAGCCGCCGTTGTGGTTCGCCTGCGGCTGCGGAATCTCGAGAAGCACGTTCCGCGACGACGGATCGGCCGCCCCGGTCGCGGAGTCCACGGTGTACTCGACCACGTTGGTGTCGCCCGACGCGTCGGTGTGGTTGACGAACAAACGCCCGTTGTTCGCAAAGTCCGGGTGAAACGCGAGCCCGAGCAGGCCGCGCTCGCTGTTGGTCGTGAGATCGGTCACGGTGAGAAACGAACCCGCTTGCACCGCTTTCGTCGCAAAATCGAAGATGCGAACGTCGCCCGTCTTCTCGACGATGAACAACCGATCGTCGTCGCCCGGCGCCTGCGTCACGAACAGCGGTTGACTCAGCCCAGCGGCGATCCGCACCGAACCGATGTCCGCCGCCGCGCCCGTCGCGAGGCTCAGCCCGATCGCGACCGCCGTCAGACATCCCTTCAAATCCGCACACGTCTTCGCTGTGTCGATCATCCTCATCTCCTCGGCTCGTCGATTCATCCCGCCCGATCACATCGGTGATCGGCAACGGTTCAAGCGTAGCGCATCACCGTCTGCTACCGAAGCGCTGCCGTCGCGAAGCGGACGCAACCCAAGGTCACCACGCCGGATCAAAGCGACCGATTTCAGCCTCGCCTCGCAGCGAGCGGGCGCCTCGCGTGAAGGCCGACCACCCAAAGCGAGCCGCCGAGCCTATCAGGGACAAAGCGAACCCCCCGTCGCTCGCTCAACCCGCGTCTCCCGCCTCCGCGCGGTCGAAAACATACGGCCCCGCGGTCGGACCCCACACCTGCTCGTCCGCGTCGTTCCATCCCCGGTCCCACGCCTGGAACCGCCCCGCGCCGATCTGGATGTCCGACGTCGAGCGAACCGCTCCACGGAACGTCGTCGGGCAGCCTTCGCCGCGCGTACTTCCCACGAACACCCACTCCGAGCGTTCGTCACCCACATAGTCGAGTTCGACTACGCACCCGCGGTCCTCGAGCCGGCTCGGATCGAGATCGTCCAGCAGCGATTCGTCCCGCCATGCGCCGATATACGGCTCGCCCTCGTCGTCGGGGAACCACAACACCGTGCTCGTCACCCGCCCGGGACCGTCTTGCTCGAGCTTGTACACACGCTGTCGATACGGGCGATCGGAGAACTGCGCCACTGCCTGCTCCAGATACAGATAGATCGCATCGTCGTACCCGTCCCACGCATCGATACGTTCCATACGCACGACGATGTCGAGAAACCGTTGCTCGTCCGGCAATTCCGCGGTCTCCCCGGCCTGGCGTTCCGAGGTGAACGTGCCGTCCATCAATAACGCCAAGTGATCGCGCGCCGAAACGCCGTCCGACAGGTCGCTCCCACCTCCGGCGCCAGGCCGACTCGCGCAGCCGACCGTCATCACCAACGAGGCGCTAACGCACGCCTTCAAAGTCCATCCGGGAACGTTCACAGTCATCGCTCGCTTCCTCTGAGGTCGGGTCCATCCGCGTCGGGCGGCTCGAAAGACACGGTCGCCTGCGAACCCGCGGGTAAGTCGTCAGGGTTGTCCGCCTCGATGCGCACGCGACGGGTGTTCGACGCCGCGTCCGCCACCGCCGCCAGCGAGACCACCCGCCCGGGCAGCACGCGCCGTTGCGCGTCGACTCGAAGCATCACCCACGCCGGGTCGCCCGGTTTCAACGCCAAGGTCGCGGCCGTCGGCGCCGACGCCTCTACGCGCAGCGGGTCCGTGCGCACCACACGAACCACCGGCCGCAGCGCCGTCGCCGGCTCGCCCTCGTCGATCGTCACCAGCTCCACCCGTCCGTCGATCGGCGTCCGCAGCGCGTACTCATCGAGCGCCTGCTCCGCCGCCTCGAGACGGAGCTGGGCCAGCCGACGCGCTTCTTCCTGAATCGCCACGCTCGCCTCGGCTTGCGCCACCGTCAACCGCTGCCGCTGCAACTCGTACGGACCCGCGACGTTGTCGTCGACCAGCGATTGAACTCGCTCGAGATCGGCCCGCGCCAACTCTAACTGCGCGCGCGCGGCGTCCAGTTGCGCCGTCGACTCCGCCCGCGCCGCGAGTTGATCCCGCTCGAGCCGCGCCACGCGATCGTCCAGCCGGACCAACGCGTCGCCGGCACGCACCTCGGCGCCCTGCTCCACCAGCACCGCCGCGACCCGACCGTTGATTGTGAACCCGAGTTCCGCGTCGCCGGAGGGCCGGGTCACCGCCTCGACCCGCACGCCGCGGAGTCGGATGTCGATCGCGTCTACGGCCGCCGAGGACTCGCCGCGAGCGCCGGTCGCGTCCGCCGCCCGCTCGCCCTGTGAGGCGAGGGACGAGACGCCCGCAAGACCGACGCCGACCGACAGCGCCGCAGCGAGCGCCACGAAGCGCACTCGGCGCGACTCGAATCGGACGGTTCCGCCATCGCTGCGCATGGTCGCGTTCCTCCGTCTGACGGGCCGCGGCGCCCGCCGGCCTTCTTGAAAGAAATACCGTACCGCCGATGCGGGGCCGTGACGACGCGCTCGAACCCGATCGCAGAGATAGGCTTCGGGTTCCCAGATGGACGAGTCACCCGAACAAGACCAGATCGGCGCCGATAGAGGCGGACCAGCCTGCGACCGGCAGACGCGCCGCCCGCGGAAAGACCTGCGCCGCGCCGCCCAAACCAACGGCCGAGCGGAGGACGGCTCGCAAGCCAAGCCCGAGCGCGAGCCGGCCGACGGACCGAAGAAACGGCGGCGGCGGCGACGGAAGCGCAAGCGCTCGCAGCATCAGGCCGGATCGGCGGCCGGATCGGGCGAAAGCGGCGAAAGCCCGTCGTCCTCGTCGGCGGCGAGCGTCGCGCCCGCTCCTCGCGGCGGCGGCACCAGGTCGCGGCGCCAACCGGGCGCCCAGCCTTCCGCCCAGGGCCTGCACGCCCGGTTGAAGGACCTCACCATCTTCGATCGAGCGCGCCTGCGTTCGAAGATCGACCGCCTTCGACGGGCCGGTCAGAGCGCGCACGCCACCGAAGGCCTCGAGCAGGAACTCGCCCGCGCGGCCGAGCGACGGGCGGCGCGCGCCGCCAACGCGCCGGTCGTCACCTATCCGCCCGAACTGCCCGTCTCGTGCAAGCGCGATCTCATCGCCGCCGCCATCCGAGACCATCAGGTCACCGTCGTTTGCGGCGAGACCGGCTCCGGCAAGACCACCCAGCTCCCGAAGATCTGCCTCGAACTCGGGCGCGGCGTCGACGGCATGATCGGGCACACCCAGCCCCGCCGACTCGCGGCGCGCTCCGTCGCGGCCCGCATCGCGAAAGAGCTCGCCGTCCCCCTCGGCAAACGCTCGCCGATCGGCTACCAGGTTCGGTTCGACGATCGCACCGACGAGACCACGCTCGTCAAGCTCATGACCGACGGCGTGCTCTTAACCGAGACGCAGTCCGACCCACGGCTGCTGAGATACGACACCATCATCATCGACGAGGCGCACGAGCGGTCGTTGAACATCGACTTTTTGCTCGGCTACCTCGCCCAACTGCTCCCGAAGCGGCCCGACCTGAAGCTGGTGATCACGAGCGCGACGATCAACCCGCGCCGATTCGCCGAGCATTTCGCCCAGTTCGCCACCGTCACCCGCGAGAAGCCGGCCACGACGGCGACGGAACTCCGGAAGCTGCTGACCGCGGGCGACGCCGACTCCGAGCAAGTCAGCGGCCTCGAACTCGTCTCCTCCGACGGCAAGGCCGCGGGAGCGCTCGGCGAGCGCACCGCTGCGGAACATGCAGAGTCGACCGGGGAGCGCACGACCGAAACTGCGACGCGAGGCGTCGACGCGGAGGCGGCGATCGTCGCGTGGGCGGGCGGCGCGCTGCGCGACGGGGCGGACGCGAAACCGATCCCCGTCGTGCCGGTGGTGTTGGTTTCGGGTCGGACGTTCCCGGTCGAGACGCGGTATCTCTCGCCCGACGCCGAGGTCGCCGACGAGGACGAGCGCGACGTCACGGCCGGCGTTCTCGCGGCGATGGAGGAGTTGCTCGCCCGCGAGCGCAGCGGCGACGTCGACGGTCGCACCGCCAGCGGCGACGTCCTCGTCTTCCTCGCGGGCGAGCGCGAGATCCGCGAAGCCGCGAAAGCCATCCGCGACGCCCGGCTTGGCGATTTCGAACTCCTGCCGCTCTACGCCCGACTCGCAGCCCAGGATCAGGACAAGATCTTCGCATCGACGAAGCGGCGCAAAGTCATCCTCTCGACCAATATCGCCGAGACGTCGATCACCGTGCCCGGCGTGACCTATGTGATCGACCCGGGCCAGGCGCGAATCTCGCGCTACGCGGCGAGGTCGCGCGTCCAGCGGCTGCCGATCGAAGCCGTCTCGCAGGCGTCGGCGGACCAGCGCAAGGGCCGGTGCGGTCGCGTCGCGCCGGGCGTGTGCTACCGCTTGTATTCCGAGGCGGATTACGAAGCGCGACCCGCGTTCACCGACCCGGAGATCCTGCGCACCAATCTCGCCGGCGTCATTCTGCAAATGCGTGCGCTCAAGCTCGGCGCGATCTCATCGTTTCCGTTCGTCGACCCGCCGAAGCACGCGATGGTGCGCGAGGGCGAGCAGACGCTGCACGAACTCGGCGCCTTGGACGAGGCGGGCGCCATCACGCCGATGGGCCGGCAGCTCGCCCGGCTGCCGCTCGATCCGCGACTGGCGCGGATGATCCTCGCCGCGTCGGGCGAGGAGTGTCTCGCCGAAGTGTTGGTGATCGTCTGCGCGCTTTCCATTCAGGACCCGCGCGAGCGGCCCGCGGACAGACGCGACGCCGCCGACCGCGCGCACGAACCGTTCACCCACGAAGGCTCCGACTTCCTCACCTTTCTCAACATCTGGAAGTGGTTCGGACAGCAGCGGAAGGCGCTCGGCTCGTCGAAGCTGAAGAAGGCGTGCATCGACCGGTTCCTCAACTACGTGCGCATGCGGGAATGGCTTGAGACGCACCGTCAGCTTCGGGAGATGGCCAAGGAGTCGGGCTTGCAGCCGAACGCGAAGCCGACCAAAGACCCGGACGCGATTCATCGCGCGTTGCTCTCGGGATTGCTGATCAACGTGGGGTTCCGCGAGGGCAAGTTCGAGTACAACGGCCCCGGGTCGTCGAGCTTCCATCTCTGGCCCGGCTCCGGTCTGTTCGAAGAGCGGCCCAAGTGGGTGATGGCGGCGGAGATCGTCGAAACCGATCCGCCGAAGCGATACGCCCGAACCGCGGCGCCGATCGACCCGGTGTGGATCGAACAACTCGGCACGCACCTGGTGACGCGCACGCACAGCGACCCGAAGTTCCATGCCCGCAAGGGCAAGGTGATGGCGGCCGAGAAGGTCTCGCTGCACGGGCTGACGGTGATCCCGCATCGGCAGGTGCACTACGGCCCGATCGACCCGCGGACCGCGCGCGAACTGTTCATCTACCACGGGCTGGTGCTCGAGGAATGGGACACGCGCGGCCGATTCATGCGGCACAACCGCGAGCAGATCGAACGCATCGAGGCGATCGAGGCTAAGAAGCGGAAGCGCGACGTGCTGGTCGAGCACCATGTCCGTTACGACTTCTACGACAAACGGCTGCCCGAGGACGTGTTCACGGGCGAGACGTTCGAGCGATGGCGCAAGCGGGTCGAGCGGGACGAGCCCGAGTTGTTGTTCATGAGCGAAGCGGACCTGATGAGCCGCGACGCGGAGGAGGTGACGGCCGAGCGTTTCCCGGACCGGATGGAGGTGGGGGAGGCGCCGATGCCGCTGAGCTACAAGCTCGACCCGGGGGAAACCGACGACGGCGTGACGATCACGGTGCCGGTGGAGGCGTTGGGTCAGTTGGACGAGCAGCGGACGAGTTGGCTGGTGCCCGGGATGTTGACGGACAAGATCGTCGCGTTGATGCGCACGCTTCCGAAGGATCAGCGTCGTGCTCTTGGCCCGGCGTCGGAGGTGGCGAAGAAGGCGGCGGCGTCGATCGAGCCGCGGCGGGGCGAGGCGCCGTTCGTCGATGCGGTGGCGGACGCGGTCAAGCGGTTGACCGGGGTGGCGGTGCCGCGTGAACTCTGGCGGCCCGACCAGTTGCCCGAGCATTTCCGCATGAACGTGCGCGTGGTGGACGATAAGGGCGAGCCCATCGCCGAGGGGCGCGACTTGCCCGGCCTGAAGCGCGAGCTTCGGCATCGCATGCGCGAGAGCTTCGAGACCCTCAGCGACGACCGGTGGACGCGCGACGGAATCACCGACTGGGACTTCGGCCCGCTGCCCGAGAAGGTGCAGCTCAAGCGGGGCGAGGTGGACGTAAACGTGTATCCCGCGCTGGTCGACGGCGGGCGATTCGTGAAGCTGCGGCTGTTCGAGACGAAGGATGCAGCGGATCGTGCGCACCGGCTCGGTCTGCGCCGGCTGTTCGATCTGCGGGCGAGCGAAGAGCTGCGTTCGCACGCGGCGTATCTGCCGGGTTTCGACGAGATCGCGTTGCACTATGCGCCAGTGGGCCCGCCCGAGGAACTGCGCGGGCATCTCCGGCTGCTGCTGGCGGATCGGCTGTTCGTCGGAGAGCGGCCGGCGGTTCGCACGCAGCGTGAGTTCGACGCGCGACTCGACGCCGGTTGGCACCGGATCGGCGAGGTGGCGCACGCGGTGTGCGAGCTGGCGCTCGAACTCCTGAAATGGCGGACGCGGGTGGCGTTGCTTCTCGAGAATCCGCCGCGGTACGTGCAGCGGCACGCGCTGGACGACATCGAAAGCCAGATCCGACACCTGATGAGCCCGGGCTTTCTCTCGTCCGTGCCGGTGGAGTGGCTTCGGCATTACCCGCGGTATCTGCGGGCGGTCGAGCTTCGGATCGATCGCGCCGGGCGCGATCAGGGCAAACGCGACGACCAGTTGTTGGCGCGGGTGCTGCCGCACTGGCGCCAATACTTGCAGGTCTTGTCGAAGCGGCCGGACGCGCGCGAGGCGTCGGCGGAGTTCGATCTGCTGGGGTGGATGATCGAGGAGTTCCGAGTGCAGCTTTTCGCGCAGGAGCTTCGGACGTCGATTCAAGTCAGCGACAAGCGTTTGCGCGAGCAGTGGCCGAAGTGCCGGCTGTGATGGGCGGGCCGTCATGGCAACCGGTTCCCATGCGCGCGAGGCGGGTGCATGCAGACGTGGCGTCGGACTGGGGCTGGGAGTCGCGTTCGAGGATGAAGGAGGGGGGCGACACGGTCGATACGACGGCGCGGTGGGCGAACGGCACGGTGGTGACGACGTGATGCGTCGCCGCCAACCCGATCGTGAACAGCACCAACCCCACGATCTCCGCCGCTGGTGACGTTCGGCGTGCTTATGGCGGGGACGGGAAGTAGCGGGCAATAGCGGCCGACGGGACGGCCGAGGGCCGGCGTCACTGGCGTCAGATGAGGCGCACGAGGCGCCGGAGGACCCATTCGAGGGTGAGGAAGGTGAGCAAGAGAACGAGGGCGAGGGGCGAATCCCAGATGGGCTCGCTGCGCTCGATGATGCGGCGGCGTTCGCGGTTGGGGATGAGTTCGTCGAGTCGGTCGAGTCGGTCCGGTTGGACGACGGCGCCGCCCGTGTCGCGGGCGAATGCGGCGAGGGCTTGGTGATCCGTTTCGGGTCGACGGAGTTCGTCGAGCGGCCAGACGACATCGATGGATTCGGCGAGGTCGGCGATTTCGGGGAGGCTGGCGGCGTCGGGGGTGGCGGTCCATCGACCTGGGGTCGGAGGGAGCCAGGTGGCGCGGTAGGAAAGGCCCGCGGTCGAGGCGGTCGAGTCGGCGGCGTCGGAAGTGGTGGGCGCTTCGGGCCGAAGCGTGACGCGGACGGTGTCCGGAGTGAGGGCGGAGACGGCGGCAGGCCCCGCGCGGTCGTCGGTGCGGCGGAGTTCGATTTCGACGGAGGCGGGGGCGGCGTCGATGAGTCGCTGATCGACGAGTTCGAGGGTGAGGAGCACGGGTTGTTCGACGAGAGCGCGGTCGGGGGCGGCCTGGAGGACGGCGGGCCGGCCGGTGCGTGCGAGTCGCTCGCGGGCGACGGCGCGGATGAGACCGAGCCAGAAGCGTTCGAAGAGCGTTTCGCCGCGGCCATAGCGCCAGCGCCATGTCTCGTCGGTGGCGACATAGAGGACGCTGCCGGCGCCGTAGCGCATGAGGAGGACGAGCGGGGCGTCGGGTGAGTCGGTGGGTTCGCTGTCGGCGGCGCGGGCGACGGCGAGCGTGAGGGCGGTGGGCTTGATGAGGGGCTGTTGGATTCGTTGGACGTAGCGGAGGATGGTCCAGCCGGCGTCGGGAGAGGAGAGGACGTCGGGCCAGCCGTCGGGATCGTCGCTGGCGGGGTCGGCGAGTCGGAGGACGCCGATGCGTTGGGCGGCGGGGGTCGGCGCGGCGACGGCGGCGGGGGCGAAGGCGGCGCCGTCGGCGGCTTGGGGGGCGAAGGGGAGGAGATCGGCGAGGGGTGTCTGGTACCAGCGGGCGGGGACGGCGGCGGGTCCGGCGGACCAGACGAGTGCGGCTCCGGTGTCGGCGACGTGTTCGCGGAGTCCGGCGAGCTGGGCGGAAGTGAACACTTCGGGTCGGACGTCGCCGAGGACGACGATATCGTAGTCGCGCCACTGCTCGGCGGAGGCGGGGACGGCGTCGATCTCGACGTCGCCCTCCTGGAGGTAGCGGCGGTCGGGAGCGAGGACGAGCGTGGAGGCGGTGATGGATCGTTCGCGGATGAACAGGTTGCGGAGGTAGCGTTGTTCCCAGCGGGGATAGCCGTCGATGAAGAGGAGGCGTAGGGGGCGGTCGACGAACGCGAGCGCGAAGTCGGCGGCGTCGTTGTCGGCGACGAGGTCGTCTTGCAGCGGTTCGACGACGACGCGCCAGCGACGGTCGGTCGCGCGGTCGGCGGCGGCGCGGAGGACGACGCGTTCGACATCGGAGGTACGGTTTGCGTCGGTTTCGAGCGTCGGGTCGGCGAAGTCGACGGTGCGTTCGTCGAGGGTTTCACCGGAGTCGGCGTCGACGAGTCGGACGACGGCGCGGGCGGGACCTTCGCCGCCGCGGCGTTCGAGGTCGACGGTGACGGGAGTGGGGTCGTCGACAAAGGCGAGACGGGGCGCGTCGACGCGGCGGAGGGCGATGTCGCCGACGGGTTCGGGCGAGCCGAGGGGGACGACGAAGGCGGGGACGGCGTCGGCGCGGAGGGTGCGGAGGGCGTCGCGCGAGGGGCCGTCGGTCCAGCGTCCATCGGAAAGCACGACGACGGCAGCGACGGGGTTGGCGGCGGTTCTGGCGGCGGCCTCGTCGAGGGCGGCGGCGAAGGAGGTGCGGCGACCGTCGGGTTCGCCGAGGGCGTCGAGCCATGAGGTGGTCGGGGCTGGCGACGGGTCGGTGTCTTGGGCCGACGGGTCGCGGGTCGGCGGCGAGAGTTGGAGCGGTCGGGCGCCGTCGGCGAAGCCGATCCAGAGGAGGCGGCGATCGGCGCCGAGCGAGGCGAACGTGTCTGCGGCCTGGTCGAGAGAAAGGCGGAGCTGTCGTTCGCGAGCGATGCGGGCGGTCGGGGTGTCGTTCGATTCAGCGGTCGGAGGCGCGTCGGCGATAGTGAGGCTCGCGCTGCGGTCGGCGAGGACGACGATCCAGTCGGGCTCGACGATTTCTTCGCGTTCGACGACGCGCGGGCCGGCGAGGATGACGAGCAGGACGAGGAGCGTGCCCGTGCGGAGCGCGGCGAGGAGGGGGCGGGACCATTTTGGTATGTCGAGGCGGGCGTAGGACCACCAGGCGAGCGCCGCGGCGCCGACGACGAGGAGCGCGACGAGCGTCGGGGCGATGGGATGCGCGAAGGCGACGTCGAGGCCGGCGTCGGCGTCGGCGAGGCGATCGATGCCGAGCAGCCACTCGATGGCGGGGTTCATGAGCGGCCCCCGTTCGCGTGGGCGTCGGCGTCATCGACGCGGTTGAGGCGAGCGTGGCTGAAGAACTTGGCGAGGACGGTTTCGAGAAGCGCGAAGGCGGCGGCGAGGGCGAGGAAGACGGCGTCGAAGGGGGTTCGCTCGGCACGGTCGGTGGTTGTGGCCTCGTCGTCGGCGCCGGGGCGTTCGGCGTCGCCGGGGTCGACGCGGACGGAGAGGCGGTCGGATTGGGGCGCCGCGCCGGCGAGCCATGCGGTGAGACGATCGGGGTCGGTCGGCGTGAGGAGCGAACCGGCGGGATCGGGGTTGACGATGGCGGAGGCGAGGGTTCGGCCGGCGGGGTCGCGGAAGAGATAGCGGCCGGCGTGCTGGGCGACGAAGCGAGTGCGGTCGGCGAGGGCTTGCTGGCGGCGCGGCGTGAGCACGTCGGTCGCGCCGACGGGGACGGGGAGAGAGACGCCTGCGAGGGCTTGCGGCTCGGCGGCGGCTTCACCGACGCCGCGTCGGACGATCTCCTGCGTGAGCGGGACCATAAGGGGCATGAGTGGGAGATTGGTCCATTGCGGATCGACAGCGGAGGTGAGCATGAAGACGAGACCGCGGCCGGAGGCTCGGGCGTTCGGCTCGGAGCCGGCGTCCGTGGCGGCGCCGGGCGTTGCGAGCGTGGGACGCGCGGCGAGGAGCCAGGGGTCGCCGTCCTCAAGACGAAGAACGACGTCGGGGTCGGGAAACAGGGTGTTCGCGTCGGCGTCGGGTGTTGCGGCGTCTTGCTGCGCGGCGTCGGCGGTGCGGTCGGGCGTGAGGGCGCGACTGACGCGGACGGGACGGGCGAGTTCGGCGAGCTCGCCGGCGATGAGTCGGAGAAGGGGGTGTGTTTCGCCGCCGGAGGTGTCGATGGCGGTGTCGTCGCGGGCGAGCGGCTCGGCTTCGAATCGCCAGGGGAGGCCGAAGGCGTCGGTGAAGGAGTCGGTCCAGGCGTGGAGGCTTTCGCCGGCGGCGGGGGCGAGGAGGAGGACGCCGCCGTCGGCGGTGAAGCGGGCAAGCGCGTCCCAGGCGGTGTCGCTGAGGAGGTGCGGCGTGGGCAGGACGGCGGCGTCGAGGCCGGCGAGGCCGACGTCGTCGACGGCGGCGGGGCTGAGCGGAACGATGCTCACGGGGGGCGTGTCGTCGTCGTCGTCTCCGGGTCGGAGAGCGGCGCGGAGCCAGTCGGCGGCGGTGAAGGAGGCGACGCTGGGTCCGCCGCCGAAGCGTCGGGGTCCGATGAGGCCGACGCGGACGGCGTCGAGCGAGACGACGGGAGCGGCGCGGGCGTCGTCAGCGGCGAGGGCGCCGTCGCGGCCGGACCGGGCGACGAGGATCGTGCGGCCGCGGGCGTCGTCATCGGCGACGTTGGACCGAGCGAGCTCGGCGTCGATGGTGACGCGGACTTGCGTCTGGTCGGCGTTCCAGCGGACGGCGGTGGGCTGAGCGACGCGAGCCGCGGCGGGGGCGTCGAAGACATCGGCGTCGTCGGGTGCGTCGGACGGCGCGATGGAAAGCGAGGTGGTCTCGGCGGGGAGGGCGCCGGAGCGGCGGAGTTCGACGGTGACTTGCCGGACACGGGCGGCGTCACTGGCGAGCAGCAGTCTTTCGAGCGGTTCGACGGAGACGACGGTGACGTTGTCGGCGGCGTCGGCGGCGAGCCGGGAGGTGCGGATGCGGACGGTACGCTCGGCGGCGAGCGGATCGAGGGCGGGCGGGAGCGGCTGGGCGAGGTCGGCGGAGCCGGCATGGAAGGCGGAGAGGACGTGGATCTCGACGTCTGTTGCGGCGGAGTCGCCGGCGTTGTTGGGGACGGCGGGGCCGCCGTCCGCCCGGGCGGCTTCGGCGTCGGCGATGAGGCGGAGCGCAGCGGGGAGGTCGGCGCGGGCGTCGGTCGGGCGGAGCCGGTCGAGGAGCCGGGCGGCGGCGGCTGGATCGGTTTGCGTCGGTTCGAGCAGGAAACTCGGTGGCGACGAGAGGTCGATGACGGCGACGGCGTCGCTTGATGTCAGGCGTTCGCGGATGAGACGGCGCGCCTCGGTGATATGGCGGTCGAAATAGGTGTCGGCGGGGCGACCGTCGCCGTCTGAGACGGGCCTGGCCTTCGAAGCGATGGATGTGTCGATGAGGAAGTAGAGCGTGGTTTCGCCGGTAGAGCGGTCGCGACCGGCGTCGGCGAGAAGACGGCCGAGGCCGAGGGCGAGAAAGAGGAGGATGAGACAACGACAGGCGAGGAGCAGCCATTGTTGGATCGTGAGGATGCGGCGGTGCTTGCGGTAGGCTTCGAGGAGGAAGCGCATGGCGGCCCAGGCGATGGGCTTGCGACGCTGGCGCAGGAGGAGATGGATCGCGATGGGGATCGCGATCGCGGAGGCGGCGACGGCGAAGAGCGCTCCGTTAGCGAACACGGCGGCTCCGCGTCGGAAGCGAGCGAGTCGGGCGGGCGCCGAGGGTCGGTGGGCGGGCGTCGAGGGCTTGGGTGCGGCGTGGGGTGAGGCGTTTCATCAGCGGCCTCCGCGTTTGAGGACGCCGTTGCGGCGGGCCATGAAGCCGGCGATGCCCGGGGCGAGCCAGTCGTGTGTGCTGAGGGTTTGGAGGTCGAAGCCGAAGGCGAGTGCGGCGCGTTCGAGGTCGGCTTGGTGGCGTTCGAAGGCGTCGAGGTAGGCGTTGCGGACGGCGCGTGGGTCGAGCTTGACGCGTCCTTCGCCTTCGAGGCCGACGAAGGGGGCGGCGTCGTTGAAGTCGAAGGTGCGCTCGCGTTCGTCGAGGACTTGGAGCAGCAGGACGTCGTGACGCCGATGCTTGATGCGGGCGAGGGCGGCGCGGATGCGGTCGGGTTCTTCGAAGAAGTCGCTGATGACGGCGATGAGGCAGCGGTTGTTGAGTTTGGCGAGGGTCTGATCGACGACGCGACCGATGTTGGTGGGCTTATCGATGGGGGAGGCGGAAAGGATGGAGACGATGCGGCGCCACTGAGCCATGGCGGAGGAGCGGTCGGCGGCGTCGATGAGTTCGTGGGCGAACATGCCGAGGCCGACGCGGTCGCCCTGTTTCAGGGCGAGGTACGCGACGGCGGCGGCGGTGGCGGTGGCGTGGTCGAACTTGGTCCAGGTTCGGTCGCCGCGGTGCGATGTTTCGAGTCCGGCGCCGGAGGCGGAGGCGTAGGAGCGCGAGCCGAAGTTCATGGAGCCCGAGGTGTCGACGAGCAGGACGAGGTCGAGGTTGGTTTCCTGTTCGTACTGTTTGAGGTAAAGCTTGTCGGAACGACCGTAGACCTTCCAATCGAGATGTCGGAGATCGTCGCCGGGTGCGTACTGGCGGTGTTGTGCGAATTCGACGGAGAAGCCGTGGTATGGCGATCGGTGCATGCCGGTCATGACGCCCTCGACGATGAACTTTGCGCGGAGTTCGAGGGTGCCGAGCCGGGCGAGGGTTTGCGGGTGGAGGTAGAGGGCGGGATCGCCGGTGGGGTCGTGGGCGGTGGGGTGGTTCGGCTGGTGCGGATGGGGAGGGGTGGGAGAGCCTGGCTCGCCGCGTGACGGCGTGGCGGGCTTGGGAGACGGGTGGACGTCGCCGTTTTGAGTGGGCTGGGCGGGGTCTGCCATGGGCTGTGTTCGATTCTACCGGTCGGGTCGGTGCGGGATCGGAACGTGGGTTGAATCGCGCGGCATCGAATGCCGATGGAGTCGTGGGAGTCGTCGCATGCTGTTGTGTTCGGTGATGGAACTTGAGCCTGGGATGGTCACCGGTGCGTCGATCCTGCACCCGGAGCGTCCCGAGATGGAGCTTCTGGCCTCGGGGACGGCGTTGACGGAAGCGATCATCAAGCGGCTGAAACAGATGGGGATCTCGCAGATCTGGACGAGCTGCGACGGGACGGAAGACCTGGATTCGGTGATGGGCGAGTCGCTGACGCTGGCTCAGCGCGAGGTGTACGTGCAGTTGAAAGACTCGTTCTCGCTGACGGCTCGGTCGGCGGTGACGACGGCGCGTCTTCAGGACTACCGGCAGACGATCATGAGCCTGGTGTGCGACGTGATCGCGAGCAAGGACTTCGCGGGTCTGTCCACGCGGCTGTTTGCGACGGAAGGGAAGCTCTTCTCGCACTGCGCGGCGGTGGCGTATCTGTCGGTGTTGGTGGGTTTCGAGCTCGAGAACTACATCATCAAAGAGCGTTCGCGGCTTTCGGCGAAGGAGGCTCGGGACTACACGGGGCTCGGCTTGGCGGGGATGCTGCACGACATCGGGAAGACGGGGTCGGGCGAGGCTCTAGCCGGGGTGCACGAGGTGACGCTGCCGCCGGAGTCGCAGAAGAAGGAGTGGCCCGAGGGGTACGATCTGCACCCGCGGACGGGGTACGAAATGCTGGAGAACTGTCGTGCGCCGGCGGCGACGCGGCAGGCGGTGCTGATGCATCACCAGCGGTGGGATGGGCGCGGTTGGCCGCCGCGGCGTGACCCGGCGGCGGCGAGATTGATCCGGCCTTCGGGGAAGGCGATCCATGTGTTCAGCCGAATCGTGTCCGCGGCGAACGTGTTGGACAACCTGATGACGGACAAGGGGGGCGCGGGCGTGCCGCCGGTGTTCGCGCTCCAGGCGTTCGCGTCGACGAGATACGACGGGTTCTTCGATCCGGTGGTGCGGCGAGCGGTGTTGCGGGCGGTGCCGCCGTTCCCGATCGGCGGGAAGGTGTCGCTGTCGGACGGGACGCAGGCGGTGGTGATCACGCCGAACCGCGACCATCCGTGCAAGCCTGTGGTGCGCGAGTTAGCGGGCGCGAAGACGACGATCGAGTTGGCGAGCGACCCGGAGTCTCGGACGATCGCCGAGTGCGGCAAGCACAAGACGCTGGGGGTGTACTACGAGGTTCCGTCGATCGCGAAAGCGATGGATGCGCGCGGCGAGAACGTGGCGGCATGAGGCGACGCCGACGGGTCAGCGCTTGGACGCCTGCAACGTGACGGGAAGGTCGATCCGTTCGCCGTCGCGGCGGACGGTGACGGTGACGACGTCGCCCGGTTGGTGCTCGCCCATGTAGGTCATCCAAGTACGGATGTCGGTCATGGGCCGCCCGTTCCAGGCCATGAGACGGTCTCCGGCGCGGATGCCGGCGAGGTCGGCGGAGGCGTCCGGGGAGACGCGTTGGACGAGAACACCGGGTTCGGGGTCGTTGTAATTGCCCGGCATGATGCCGAAGCGGACGCGGATGTCGCCGAGCGCGGGAGCCGGGCCGGTGGATTCGGCGGCTTCGACTTCACTGAAGGTGAACCCGGCGGCGTGTGTGGACGCGGCGAGGGTGAGTTCGGCGGCGAGATCGACGGCGAGCGAGGCGCCGTGGGCGTTGAGCTTCCATGAGTCGTCGGCGGGGGTGTGGTAGTCGGAGTGGAATGGGTCGATGGTGAAGAAGAGAACGGGAACGCCGGCGTCGTAAAACGCCGCGTGATCCGAGCGGGCGGTGAGCCCGGGGGGGTGGGTGATGGTGAGGGGCGAGGCGTCGAAGAGGGGTTGGGCGAGGCCGGCGAGTTCCGTGGCGGTGTCCAAGCCGGCGACCGAGAGGCGTCCGCCGGTGATGCGACCGACCATGTCGAAGTTCAGCATGAGGTCGATGTCGTCGTGGTCGATGGGGCCGTTGCGGACGAAAGCGCGAGAGCCGTTGAGGCCCTGTTCTTCGGCGGAGAAGGTGACGAAGGCGATGGAGCGAGCGTCAGCGTCGGCGGGTAAGTCGCGGTAGGCGGCGGCGAGGCGATCGGCGAGCAGAAGGACGGCGGCGACGCCGGAGGCGTTGTCGTCGGCGCCGTTGTGGACGTCGCCCGGCATGGCCATGGAACCGACACGACCGCGGCCGAGATGGTCGTGGTGCGCACCGATGACGATGTACCGGTCGGCGTCGGCGCCGCGACCCGGGAGGAGGCCGACGACGTTGTGTGCGGCGACTTCCGCGGGTGCGGCGCTCTCGTCGGAGCGGGCTTCTTCTGCGGCGACATGCGGCCCCGAGCGGCCTGCGGCGAACGTGAACGGATGGAAGTATGCGGAGGCGTCGTCGTTGGATGGCGTGCCGTCAGGGCCGATGATCGGAGTGAGCCCGGCGGCGGCGAAGGCGTCGGCGATGTAGCGTTCGGCGAACTCGATGCCGTCGGTGCCGGGCAGGCGCCCGACCATCCAGTCGGAGGCGAGTGTGGTGACGTGTGTGTAGAAGGCGCGGGCCTGTGGCGAGAGATGGGCCATGGCGCCGGCCAGCGGGGTGTCGGCCGGGCCGAGCTCGCCCGAGCGAATGGGTCGGAGAGGACCCAAGCCGGCGGGATACGAGCCGTTGTATTCGGCGAGATAGAGCTGACTTGACCGCCGGCCGTCCGAGCCGGGCTGCATGCGCTGGCCCGTCCACATGAGCAGTGAACCGTCCGGGTTGAAGACGGGCAGGCCGTCAAAGCCTTCGGCGTGCGTGAGCCGGACGGTTTCGAGTTCGTCGTCGGGCGTGGATCGCGCGGCGGGGACGGCGAAGACCTCGTAGTTGCGGTGGCTGACTTCCGAAGTGGCGTAGACGAGGTAGTCGCCCGACGGGTGCCAGAAGGGAGCCCAGTTGACGTGCTGATTGTCGGTGAGCTGGATCTCGCGTTTGATGCCGACGGGGACGCCGCGTTCGTCGAAGTCGAGCTCGGCGATGAACACTTGCAGGAGGTTGTCGTCGTTGCGGTCGGATCGGTAGCAGATCCAGCGTCCGTCGGGCGAGAAGAACGGGCCGCCGTCGTAGCCGTCGGCGACGACGATGGGGTAGGAAACGCCGGCGGCGATGTGACGCATGTAGAGGTCGCCGTCCTGGGTCTCAGGGTCGACGTGGGTGTAGAGCACGAAGCGGCCGTCGGGCGACCATGATCCTTCCGCGTCGTAGCCCGGCTCGGTGAACATCGGCACGGCGAGGTCCAAGTCGGGGCGGGCGAGCAGTTCGGCGCGGAGCCTTTGGTCGGCGACGGTGTCTTCGACGATCTCGCGGATGGTGCGGGTGACGATCTCCATTTCCTCCGGGAACTCCCACGTGTAGCGGGACGTGTCGCGGGAGTAGCCGGCTTCGGCGACGGAGGCGGGCGCTTCGAGCGTGGAGCCGAAGAGGACGACGCCCGGCAGCGACGGGTGGAACCAGCCGCAGGTGTTGGCCGAGCCCGGGGCGGAGATGCGGATGGGCTCGTGCATGCCGAGGACGGCGCCGGTGTCGGCGTCGCGGCGGAGCTTGGCGACGAACATCGAGTAGACCGGCGGAGCGCCCGGGTCGGCGTTCTCCTCTTCGTGCGGCACGGCCTGAAAGATGATCCACCGCGAGTCGGGCGAGAAATAGGCTTCGCCGGCGCGGGCGAACTGAGCTTCGCTGGTGAGCTGGATCGGTTCGGCGAACGCGGTTTCAGCGGCAGGGTCGGTCGCTGCTGCGGCGTCGGGTTGTGCGCCGTGTTGGTGTGCGTGGTGGAGGCCGCAGGCGAGCGCGGCGGCGGGAAGGGCGAGGGAGAAGGCGAGGCACGCGTGCAGAAACGAACGTTGCATGAAGAGTCCTTCGAGAAAAGTGTCGCGGCGAGTCGGCAGCGAACGCTAGGCGTGAGAAGGCGGGTCGCGTTCGGGGCGTCCCACGAGTAGCGCGGGCGGAGCCGAGCGCCGAGGATAGGTGACTCGCGTAGGCCGAAGATGTCGGGCGAAGCGTTCGGTCGGGCGAGTTCAGTTTCGGGGCGTAATGCGCGGTGGGTTCAGATCGCGGGACCCGTGGGGGCGCCTTCGGCCGTGCCGTGTCGGAAGAGCGGGGTGGAGAGATACCGCTCGGCGAAGGAGCAGCAGATGGTGACGATGCGCTTGCCGGCGAACTCGTCGCGCGAGGCGACGCGGAGCGCGGCGGCGACATTGGCGCCCGCGGAGATTCCGCCGAGCACGCCCTCTTCATGAGCGAGACGACGGGCGAACTCGAAGGACTCTTCGTTGGAGACGAGTTCGACGCCGTCGACGAGGTCGAGGTCGAGGTTCCGCGGGACGAAGCCGGCGCCGATGCCTTGGATCTTGTGCGAGCCGGGCTCTCCGCCCGAGATGACGGGCGAGGCGTCGGGTTCGACGGCGAAGGATTTGAAGTCGGGGTTGTGGCGTTTGATGAAGCGGGCGACGCCAGTGATGGTACCGCCGGTACCGACGCCGGCGACGATGGCGTCGACGCCGCCCCCGGCGTCTTTCCAGATCTCGGGGCCGGTGGTTTCTTCGTGGATCTTCGGGTTGGCGGGGTTCTCGAACTGAGCGGGCATGAAGACGCTTTCGCCCTTCTCGCGGAGGGAATCGACGACTTCGGCGGCGCGCTCGACGGCGCCCTTCATGCCTTTGTCGCCCGGGGTGAGGACGATCTCGGCGCCGAGGTGGCGGAGCATGGCGCGGCGCTCGAGCGACATGGTCTCAGGCATGGTGAGCGTGAGCTTGTAGCCTCGGGTAGCGCAGATGAAGGCGAGGGCGATGCCGGTGTTGCCCGAGGTGGGCTCGACGACGTGGCCGCCTGGCTGGAGCGAGCCGTCCGCTTCGGCGGCGTCGATCATGGAGCGGCCGATGCGGTCTTTGACCGACTTCAGCGGGTTCTCGGATTCCATTTTGAGCAGGATCTCGGCGCCGTTGTCGGGGACGATCCGCGCGAGCCGCAGAAGGGGGGTGCCGCCGATCATGTCGTCGGCGGAGGTGTACAAGAAGCCGCGGGAGTCCGTGCGGGCGGCCGATCGGGTTGAAGCGTCGTTCATGATCAAAGATTCCAGCAAGTGGAGCGCGTCGATGCGACGCGGCAGAGACGTCGCAGTTTCTTCGAAGGACGATAGCGCGTCGAGCCGCGGCGTTCGGATCGGCCGCGGTGATTCGCACGCGAGTTCGGTGATTTGCTGGCGGCGGGTCGTGGCGGCATGAGGCGTGTGCTCACGTTCCTCGGCGTGTCCATTCCTGATAGCCGCCCTCGTAGAAATACACGTTGCCGACGCCGGCTCGCATGAGGCGTTTGGCGACGGCGCGGGCGGTGGCGCTAGCGGGGTTGTCGCCGAAGACGACGACGAGGCTGTAGCCGTCGAAGCGGTCGGTGTCGACGTCGGGCGGCACGTCGAGGAGCGTGATGTTTCGGGCGCCGGGGATCGTGCCGGCGGCGAAGTCGGAGGCGGAGCGGGTGTCGATGAGAAGGATGCTGTTCGGGCTTCGTTCGAATCGCTGGCTGAACTCGGACGCGGCGATGGGGCGCAGCGAAGCGTCGGAAACGGTCGAGCCGCATCCGGCTGGGGCGAGGGTGAGTGCCGCAGCGAGCGTCGCGGCGCCGAGCGAAGCAATCGCTGCGGATCGTGCGCGTCGGCGCGACTCTGCGCGGGGTCCGAGGCCGAACACCGAACCCAGGGGGAACAAACGCGGTTGCGGGCGTGTTTTCGTCATGCCGGCAGGATACGCTCATGGTTCATGGTGCTGCTTGCCCCGCAGGCGAGCCGAGCGAAGCTTCCGCCCGATCGCCGAGCCGCGGGGGAACGCCGATTGGGAAGTTTGAAGGAGATCGAATGCAAGCCAATGGACGAACCCGCGACGCTTTCTCCGAGATATCGCGGCGGCTACGTCGAATGCGGTGGGGTATCGCGGCGGCGGTGGGGCTCTCTGCGGGGTTCGGCGCGGTCGGGCAATCGGGTCTCCCGGGCTTCGGCGACGAGGAAGCGCCGTCGGGCGACGAGCTGGTGAACTTCGAAGTCGTGGCGGAGCATTCGCCGTTCAACCCGTCGGAGGGGACGACGCTGGCGCTCGTGTACGACGTCGCGGAGGACTGGCACATTTACTGGCGGAACAACGGTGACACGGGGATGCCGCCCCAGTTTTCGTTCGAGCTGCCGGCCGGTGTGACGATGGGCGAACCGGCGTGGCCCGCGCCGAAGCGCTACAGCTCGGGCGGCGGGTTCATCATGGACTACGTGCTCGACGGGAAGGTGGTGCTGCTCGTGCCGCTGGAGGTGCGTGACGAGTTCGTCGAGAGCATGATCGAGGCGGGCACGGGCGAGTTGACGATCCGCGTGGAGACGGAGTGGCTGGTGTGTAAGGACGTGTGCCTGCCCGGTTCGGCGTCACGGGAGATTCTGGTGCCGTTCGCCGCGACGGACGGGGTGGCGCGGGCGGAAACGTTGTTCGCCGGGGCGCGCGAGGCGTTGCCGATCGAGCCGGATGAGGCGTCGAAGGGCGAGGTGCGCGCGGAATTCGTGGACGGCGTTCTGCGGATGGAGGCGCCGGGGGCGATCGAGTTGACGTTCTTCCCGGAAGAGTCGGACGCCGGGGTCGCGCCGCTGGAGGAGAAAGCCGATTGCATGACGCGCGGCGCGAAGCTTGCCGTGCCCTACTCGGCGGAGGCGAGCGAGGCGGAGCGCATCCGCGGCGTGCTGCGGGTCCGCTACGCGGAGAAGTCGCTGGGCCGCGGCGAAGAGGTGGCGGTGCGGATCGACGTGCCGGGGCCCGCGGCGAAGGCGGATAAGGAAGACCGAAAGAATCGGGAGCGACGGTGAGATCGTTCGACGCGGCGCCGGGTGATTCGGCGGCGCGTCGAGCGTAAGAGTGGGGCGGACAGAACGATCGCCGCGGCGTCCTTCGCGACGCTGCGGCGTGCGGACCGGTCGGCGAGTGTCGGCCGGCGCCCGCGACACGGCGGGCGTACGAGAGAAAGAACACGCGCAAGCGTTCAAGGAAGAAGGAGTCGAAGAATGACGTTGAAGAAAATGATGCTCGGGGTGTGCGTTACGGTCGCGGCGATGAGCCTCGCGGCGTGCGAAGGCAACGGCGACATGCGTTCGAGTGCGGATCAGCCCCGCGACACGACCTACGGCACGAACGAAGTGATGACCATCCCGGCGGTGGACGCCGTCACGGGCGGACAGGCTCGCGTCGGCGAGCAGGCGCCGAACTTCACGCTGCGCGACCTCGACGGGAAGAAGCACACGCTCTCGAAGTACACCGACAAAGGCAAGATCGTCGTGCTCGAGTGGTTCAACCCGGGCTGCCCGTTCGTGGTCAAGCACTACCGCGACAGCGAGAACCAGACGATGAACATGCTCGCCGAGCGGTACAAGGGCGAAGACGTCGTGTGGCTTGCGGTGAACTCCGGCGCCCAGGGCAAACAGGGCCACGGCATCGAATTGAACCGCAACATCAAGAACGAGTGGAACATCAACCACCCGATCTTGATCGACGAGACGGGAACGGTCGGAAAGGCGTACGGCGCGAAGCGCACGCCCGAGATGTACATCATCGACGCCGACGGCACGCTGGTGTACCACGGGGCGATCGATAACAACGTGAGCCCGACGATCATGGGCGACGTGAACTACGTCGAACAGGCTCTCGAAGACCTGATGAACGACCGTGAGGTCCGCACGGCGACTTCTTCGGCGTACGGCTGCACCGTGAAGTACGCGGGCTGAGGCGTTTCATCGCGGTGGAACGACCGCGATATTCAGCGAAGTCACTCGACGAGCCCGCCGGCGACGGCGGGTTTTCTGTGCGCTGTCGCTGTCTCGAGCGTTGGCGAGAGTCGGACGGCGACTCGGAGCTCGTTCGGAGCGTTCGGCTTCACGCTCTGGAGATCGATGCGGACTCACTCGGTGGCGGCCGGTTCGTCGCGCTTGTCGGCGGGCTTTCGGACACTGGGCCGCTGCACGATCAGGGCGACGAAGGCGAAGATGGCGAGCACGCCGGTCGCGAAGAGGCTCACCGCCTGATAGCCCTTGGGTCGCATAGCCGGCTTCCACTCGTCGCGCTCGAAGGTGCGCACGTTCGCAGCGCCCTGCTGGCGAACGGTGAGGTTGCCCTGTGGGTCGAGCGAGAGGAGCGCCGACGGCGACGGAGCGTCTGCGCCCTCCGGCTCGGCGTCGAGTATGCGCACGATCTCTTCGTTGATTTCGAGGTACCGCTCCGTCCCGGCGGTGGAGACGGGGAAGCGGGCCAGGGAACCGGCGGCGATGAGCAGCGGCAGGACGAGGCCGAGGTGGATGCCGATCATGCCGAGCTTGTAGTTTTTCTTGATGGCGAGGGAGAGGACGGCGCAGGCGACGATCAAGGCGGCGAAAATTGCGGGGAACATGATCGCGGTGACCGCGTTGGCGCCTTCGGGTGCGAGTTGGGCCGCGGCGACGCCGAGCGCGAGGGTTGCCGCGGCGAAGGCGAAGAGCGTGACGGCGTACTTGATGGGCATGAGGCTTCGTCTCCGGTGTGAGGGTCGTCGTGGGAGAAGATGATACGTTCCGCGGTTCGCCGCGTCGGCGATTCGCCGGTCTGGGCGAGAGCGTGCGTCGGCGCCGTCGCGGGGTGCGACTTTCGCCCCGGCGACGCGCGGCGGAAGCCGCCCCGCGAAGACGGGTGGTCAGGCCACTTCGACTTCGCGCAGGGCGTGCGCGATCGCGTGCTCGGCGAGCAACTCGATGGGGTCGAACAGCGGCAGCGGGAGCATGGCGCCCGAGAGCAGCAACGAGGCTTCGGAGGCGCCGAGCACCACGGCTTCCGCGCCCTTCCCCTTCAACCGATCCATGACGCCGGCGACGACATCGACCGATCGTTCGCGCACCGAGCCGTAGACCGCTTCGGTGAAAATGATGCGGTCGATCGCGTCGGCGTCGCCGTCGGTGGGCACGTGGAGCTTGATGCCGCGCAGCCCGAGCAGGGTCTGGTAGGTCGAGCCGAAGGTGACGTACTTGGTGCCGATGAGTCCGATCTCGCGGCAACCGTTCGACTCGATGGCGTCGGCGACGAGTTCGATCATGTTGACGATGGGCAACGGCGAGCGGGCTTGCGCCATCGGGAGCGCGTAATGCGAGACGTTGTCGGGGAGGATGCAGAACTCACAGCCGGCGCCTTCGAGGATCTCGACGGACTTGGCGAGTTGCTCGGCGACGCCCTCCCAATCGCCGGCCTTGATCATGGAGATGTAGTTGGAGAAGGGGCGGTTGTGCAGCGTGACGGAAGGCCGGTGCTCGGGCTTCTCGATCTCGGAGGCGCGGCGGCCGATCATGCGGTAGCAGATCGAAGAGCCTTCCGGACTCACGCCGATGATGCCGATGTGCTTTGGCATGGGTCCTCCGGAGCGTGCGCAGTCCAATCGGCCGCGGTGCGGTGCATTATTCGGCGGCGTCGCGAGCCGCGTCAATGCGTTTGTGCGTGAGTCGATGCGCCCCGTGCCGCGGACGAGACCGCGTCCCGCCCGTCGGGGCCCGCGCTTCCTCCCGGGCTTCCTGGAGTCGTGCGGCTGGCGTGGCGTCGCCCTCCGAGGGAGGCGGCAATGAAGCGTACCTGGGTGGACTCGAACCACCAACCTCTGGCTTCGGAGGCCAGCGCTCTATCCAATTGAGCTACAGGTACTTACGGCGTTCGCTGGCGTACCGCCGACACGCGCCGCATCAACGGCGAGCAGCACAGGATACGCTCCCTCGCGATGAACAGCAACGCGGAGCAGAGTGACGACACGCGCTCGTCGGCCCAGCGAAGTCCGGCGAACGCGCCCGGCGTCTCGCCGCTGTGGGCGGTGCTGAGCATCGTCGTACTCCACTCGGTCGGGACGGCGGTGATCTGGCACGTCATCTTCTACGTCGCGGAGGAGGTGCTCGAATACTCGCGGCTCGCGAACCTGACCTTGGCGGTGGTCACCGGCGCGTGTTACACGGCGAGCGCGTTCGGGAGCGGGGCGGTGGTGGAGCGTGTGCGGCGGAGCCGGGGGGTGTCGCTGCGGGCGGTGCTGATCGGTCTGTTGCTCGGCTCGGCGGGTTTCGCCGCGGCTCCGGTGGTGATGGGCGAGGTGGGGCTGTGGCTTTTCGCGACGGTGTATTCGGTGCTCACGGGGATGGTGTGGCCGGTGGTGGAGGCGTTCTTGGCGGGCGGTCGTCGCGGCCGATCGCTGCGGGTGGCCTCGGGTCGGTTCAACGTGAGCTGGTCGTCGGCGGTGGTGGTCGCGAGCGTGGCCGCGTCGCCGCTGGTGGCGTTGGCTCCCGGCGCGATCCTCTTCGGACTCGCGGGCGTGCATCTGCTGACGATTCTGCCTGCGTTGAAGCTCGCCCGCGAACCGGCGGCGTCGGGGGGGACGCCGGCGCCCGATGAACACGATCCGCACGCGCCCGGCGAGCGACTCGCAGAGCGGTTGCTCGCCGCGTTCCGCACGCTGAACTTCTCGAGTTACGCGTTGCTTGCGAGTTTGAGCCCGGTGTTGCCGCACATGCTGGAAGGGTTCGCGGTCGAGAAGGCGAACCGGGCGGCGATCGGCGGGACGTGGATGCTGACGCGGGTGCTGACGTTCGTGCTCTTCGAGCGGTGGCACGGTTGGCACTCGTCGCGGTTGACGCCGGCGGCGGCTGCGGTGTTGTTACTCGCCGGGACGGTGGGGGCGTTCGCGGCGTCGAGCGTCGCGGTTCTAGTTGTTTCGCTGGCGGTGCTCGGCGTGGGCGCTGGCGTCGCCTACGCCGGGGCGATCTACTACGCGGTGCACGCGAAGGCGGGGCATGTCGACGCGGGCGGCAAGCACGAGGGCTTCATCGGTCTGGGATACACGCTGGGGCCGGTGCTCGGGTTCGGCGTGGTGCTGCTGATGACATGACGGTGCGACCAGAGGAACTCGCCGGCGCGCGGATCGCGAATGCGAGATCAGTTCGACGCGTTGGTGGTTCGAGCGACAAACTCGGGGGCGAGGCCCTGGACGATGCGGTCGCGCACGCCGACGCCGACGAGTTCGCGGACGAAGTCGGCGTAGCGTCGTTCGAACTCATTCATCTCGAGGCCGCCTGGGCGAAGGACGTAGGCGTCGAGCAGCGTGGATCCCCGGCGGAGCATGACGGCGTTCCGTGCGCGGGAGGCGGGCACACCGAATTCGCGGAGCCGCCGGTCGAGCCGGCCTTCCGCAGCGTCGCGCAGAAGACGGACCAGACCGGAGCGGTGGACACCCGCATCGCCGTGTTCGAGGAAATGCACGAGCGCCCAGCACTGCGCGTAATACGACAGCAGGGAGACCTGTTCGCCCGCGATGAGGTCTTGCGGCGAGAGGCCGACGAGTTCACCGACGCCGAGCAGACGGCCTTTCGCGAAGGCGTCCCGCAGCGTGTCGTAGCGTTCGACGTTGGCCCAGGGGCTGAGTTCGACGACGCCGTCCGTCCAGCGGTGGCCCTCCATAAACGTGGCGAGGCCTTCTTCAAGGTAGATGGGCAGCGGCTGCCGGAAGGCTCGTTGCGTGTACTGGTGCCAGCCTTCGTGGGCGGCGACGGCGAGCGTGTCATAGAGGCCGATGTCGAAGTATGCGCCGATGCCGCGTGTCGCGTAGCCGCCGCGGCCGATCGCGAGCGCGGTGTCGGCCTGATCGCGGAGCAGGCGGCGCGTAAGCGAGGCCCACTGGCTGCGGTCGTCCATGAGATAGGTGTCGAGCGCGAGACGCGGGGGCGGCAGCGGCTGCTCATCGACAGCGGCGGTGCGGTAATGGGCGAGAGCGCGTTCGAGAAAGTCGGCGACGCGGTCGCGCAGCACGGACGACGATTCGGTCGTGAAAATGCGGTAGTGCGCGGTGCGCAGGACGACGCCCTCGTGCTGGCCGAAGGTCCACCGTTCGCTCGAGACGACGCCCGGCGTGTAGACGCTGGCGAAAAGGGAGGCTTGGTCCGTAAGGGCGTCGGCGCCAGCGGATCGGGTGGGTGTAGCGGCGGCGACGGGTTCGGTTGCGTCGCCTGTGAGGGACGTCGGAGCCGCACAGCCGATCGCCGTGAGGACCACCGCGGCGGGGGTGGGCAGCGCAGCGGCTGCGCGATCGAGCGGACGCGCGGCGCGGCGGGCACGCGACCTGATGGCTCGTCGGCTCCTCACCCGAGTTCGTCCAGGCGCCGCTGGGCGGCGTCGCGTTCGTCGATCTTCTGCTGAAGTTGCTCGCGCGTCTGGTTCACCAGACGCTCCGGCGCCTTCTGCGTGTAGCCCGGGTTGTTGAGGCGCCCTTCAAGCGCGCCGACGTCGCGGTTGAGTTTCCCGATCTGTTCTTCGAGCTGGGAGCGGAGTTCGCCGGCATCCACCGCGGCGGCGAAACCCGACATGAACCGCTCGCGACCGCTGAAAGCGAAGGGCACGGCTCCAGCGCCCTCGCCCGGCGGCGACGTCTCGACCCGCTCCACGTTGGCCAGCGTTTCGACGACGCCGGCACCGGCGCCGATGTGCGCGGCGAGGTTCTCGTCCACGTGCACCGTCACGGGCGTCTTGAACGTGACTCTGTGCTTCACACGGGTTTGGCGGACCGCCTCGGTGAACGATCGGAGTTCGTCGAAACGGGTCTCGGCGGCTTCGTCGATGAGCGAGCCGGCCAGCCGGGGCCACGGCGCCGAGCACAAAAGCCCGTTCGGCGAGGGGTCGAGTTCGACGCCCCGAATCGACGCGGTGCGTAAGTCAGCGACGCGCTCGAAGAGCACTTCGGTGACGAACGGGCAGATCGGGTGCAGCAGCCGCAGCACGACGTCGAGCGCGGCCCGCAGTACGGCGCGCTGAACGCGGCTCTGCTTCACGGTCGGCTTGACCGCTTCGAGATACCAGTCGCAGAAGTCGCGCCAGAGCAGGTCGTATAAGGCCGTGGCGTAATCGCTGAACGCGTAGCGATCGACCGCGTTCTCGACGGCCCGGACGGTCGACGCGAGCCGGGAGAGCATCCAACGATCGGTAAGGGTCAGTTCGTTCGGATCGGCGGCGCCAATGTCGTCCGCGTCTTCGAGGTTGCTCAGGGTGAAGCGGGCGGCGTTGTAGAGCTTGGTGACGAAGTTGCGGCCTTCGTCGAACTTGGACGAGGTGTTGCGGGCCAGCGGCCTGTCGGTCGAGGGTGTGGCGCGACCGGAGGCGACGCCGTAGGCCGTCACCATCGTCTTGCCGGGCGCCGACGGGCTCTCCTGCTCGGGCGCGGCCACCTTGTAACCCTGCGGCGAGGAGACATACTTGGGTTCGAACGTCTCGCCCGTGTGCGGGCAGACGAGATCGACCGGCATGCGCACGTCCTGCGTCGCCGTGGCGATCTTCGCCATGACGAATCGCATCGCGTCGGCGCCGTGCGAGTGCACGATGTCGAGCGGGTCCACGCCGTTGCCGAGCGACTTGGACATGCGCTGGCCGAAGCCGTCTTGGATGATCGGGTTGATGTAGACGTCCCAGAACGGAACCGGCCCCGCGACGGAAGCGCTCTCGGTTTCGGCGCCTCGATCGCTGGTGTCTTCGGGCGTGAGGAAGTATCGGTTGAACATCACCATGCGCGAGACCCAGAGGGTGATGATGTCGCGGCCGGTGCAGAGCACGCTGGTGGGGTTGAAGGCGTCGAGAAGACCCGCGGTTTCGTCGCTGCGGTCCGGCTGCGGCCAGCCCATCGTGGAGATCGGCCAGAGGGCGGAAGAGAACCAGGTGTCGAGGACGTCGGGGTCCTGGCGGAAGCCGGCGTCTTCGAGTTCGGCGCGTGCCGTCGTGTCGTCATCACGGAGACAGACGTGCGTTTCGTGGTCGGTGATCGACACGGCGGAGCCGTCGCGCTGGAAACGCCGAGCCGATTCGTCGGCCTCGGGCTTGCTCCACACCGGTATCCGGTGCCCCCACCAGAGCTGCCGGCTGATGCACCAGTCGCGCAGGTTGTCGTGCCAGCTCTCGTAGGTCTTGGCGTAGCGGTCGGGCGAGAAGCGCACCGAGCCGTCGCCCGCGTTCTCCGCCTCCCCGTCGGCGGGCGGATACGTTTCGGAGCTCCGCTGCTCCTTCGCGAGCGCCCGCTGCGCGGCGCCGACCAAGCGGTCGTCGCTGACCTTGCAGTACCACTGGTCGGAAAGGTACGGCTCGATCGGGACGTGGCTCCGGTAGCTGTGCCCGACGGCGTGGCGGTAGGGGACGACCTTCTCGAGCAGGCCGCGCGACTTGAACTCGTCGAGCACGAGTTCCGCGGCTTCTTCGCGGGTCTTGCCGACGAAGATGTGCGCGTCGCCCAGATCGGTCCAGCCGTGCTTGTCGGAGATGGACGCGTCGGGCGCCATGATGTTGACGAGCACCTTGCCCGCCGTGTTGCGGCGTTCGATCGTCTCGAAGTGCCGCTGCCCGATGTCGTAGTCGTTGGGATCGTGCGCGGGCGTGACCTTGAGGAAACCGGTCGCCATGCGGGCCTTCGCGTCGCCCTCGGGGTCGGGCATGACGACGTAATCGTCGGCGATGAGCGGAATGATTCGGCCGACGAGCGGGAGATGCACGAACACGTCGTCGCGTTCATTCACGCCGAGCGCATGGCGACGGGAGTCGTCGGGATTGATCGCGACGGCGGTGTCGCCCATGTACGTCTCGGGGCGCGTCGTCGCGACGGTAATCCAAGCCTGCTCGTCCGGCTGCCACCCTTTCGGCAGGTGCTCGTCCGGATAGCCGCGGGCGGAGAGCTCGCTCCACGTCATCGGCAGCGGATCGTCGAGCGTCGAGCCCGCCTTCACCAGCGGATACCGGAGATACACGAACCGGCCGTCGACCTCCTCCATCTCGACTTCGTCGTCCGCGAGCGCGGTGAGGGTGACGGGGTCCCAGTTGACAAGCCGCTTGCCGCGGTAGATGAGCCCGTCCTTGAACAGCCGGAAGAACGCTTCGCGCACCGCGGCTGCGCAGGTGTCGTCCATAGTGAACCGTTGCCGAGACCAATCGCACGAGCAGCCCATCTCCTTGAGCTGGTCGGTGATCTCCTGTTGGTACTGATCGGCCCAGGCCTGCACCTCGGCGATGAAAGCCGGTCTGCCCGTGCCGGGTCGCTCGGCTTCTTCGCGCTTGTAGTCGGCGAGCGCGGTCTTGCCGGCTTCTTTGAGCCGCTTGTCGACGATCGTCTGCGTCGCGATACCGGCGTGGTCGGTTCCCGGCAGCCAGACGGTTTCATAACCCATCATGCGGTGCGCGCGCACTAGGACGTCTTGCAGCCCATTGTTGAGCGCATGGCCGAGATGGAGCCGTGCGGTGACGTTCGGCGGCGGGATGAGGATGCAATACGGCTCGCGTTCGCCCGAGAGGACGCGTGCCGGGTCGGCGCGGAACGCCGCGGCGTCGTCCCATCGGGCGCTGACGGCGGTTTCGTGCTCCGCCGGGAGGTACTTTTTCGGCAATTCGGCGGCGGCTTGAGAACTGTTCACGGTCCGGCCCCGGTCTGGCGATAATGATGAAGAAGATCGCGCCGCGGGCGGGTCGGGCCCGAACGCGAGCGGGCGCGGCGCGGCGAACCGCCGAGTCTACCCGAGCGTCTCACAGGGAGCATTATGACCAACGATTCGAAGGCTTCACCGGACACGGCCGAGCGTCAGGGGGCTTCGTCGGCGGAGCCGGCCGCGGGGGGACTCGCGGCCGCCGACGCCGCGGCTTCCGGAAAGTTCCGCCTGGCGGCGCCGGTGGGCGCGTTCGCGATGATCGTCGCCCTCGTGTTGGCGATCGCGCTGCTGACACGCGGCGGCGGCGACGACGCGGCCTCCGCTGACCCGGCGGCGGGGATGGACTCGACCGAGCGAGCCGCGACGCTCGAAGTCGCGCTCGAGGACGCCCGGCGGTTGCTCGCTCGCCAGAACGAACCCGAGAAAGCGAAGCTGCTGCTCGAGAAGCTCATCGAGCGGTTCCCGGATAGCCAGGCAGCGCACCAGTTGCTCGCCGATGCGCATTTCTCGACGGGCGATTCTCTTCAAGCGTACGAACACATGGACGTCTCGCTGACGCTGGGTGAGGATCACCCGGAGATGCGTTTCGCGACGTTCATGTTTGCGGAAGACGCGGAGTTGCTGGACGAGGCGTTGAAGCACTTGCTGAAAGCGGAAGAACTCGATCCGGCGTCGGTGAAGTACCCGGTTTATATGGCGGCTCTGCGTCTGAAGCGCAACGAACCGCAAGAGGCGAAAGCGTCGCTGCTTCGTGCCGTGCAGCTCGACGAGGGCGTGGCTCAGGCGTGGGGAATGCTGGCGCAGATTGCGTTCGACGAGAACAAGCTGAACATCGCGAAACAGCACGTCGGGAAAGCTCGAGAACTCGAGCCGGAAAGTACGGCCTACCGGGTGCTGGAAGCGCGCATCCTCCGCCGAGCGATGCAGCCGGAGCGGGCGGCGAACGTGTTGATGGGCGTGCCAGACCGTCAACTGTACGGCGACCCGATGATCGCCGAAGAACTCGCGGTTTCGCTGCTCATGCTGGGGGAGAAGGCGCGGGCGGCGCAGGTCTACGTCGACGCGGCGGAGGCGAACCCGGAGAACGCGGAACTCGCCTTCAAGGCGGCGGAGTTGCTTGAACAGACTGGCGACGAACGACGTGCGTTGCGATACGCCGACCGTGCGAAGTTTCTCGGCCACGAACGAGCCGAGGAGTTGGCGGATCGGCTCGCGGCCGAGCGATTCGGCGGTTGACGCGAACGCGCGACGAGTCCCGCGTCAGTCGTCAAGAATGACGATGGTCCGAGGCCGGATCGTGCTGACGGTGATTCGGCACAGCCGAGTCAGACTCGTTCGGACGCTTCGCCCGTGTCGCTCCGCCGCTCGTTGACGCGAATGAAGGAGTCGGGCTTGAGCCGCCGCGGCTCATCTTGCTGGTCGGATGCAGGCTCGGCCGCGGATTCGTTGTCGCGGCGGTCTTCCGCATCCTCTTGCGCGGCGTCCCGTTCGGTCACGCGGATGAAACTGTCCTCGCCGAGCTTGGTGGGCCGAGCGTCGTCTCGCGCATCGAGAATACGCTGCGTATCTCTCATCCGCGGGCTTCGGTCGTCCGCTGCATCGGCGTCGCCGCCGAAGCGGCGGGGCGAGAGATAACCGTTTTCTCGCAGCCACTGTCGGCGGGCGATGCGAAGGTCTTCGAGCAATTCGTCGCGATTGACCGTCGCGAGGTACGGACGCAGGCGGAGCAATTCGTCGATGTTCTCTTCCGTGACGTCTTGCCACGGGCTGAGCGCGATCGGCGGCAGCGGCGCGCGGGTTCTGGCCCAGATGATCTGTTCGAGCTCGTCGGGGCCCGCGCCGAGTTCGGTGGGAGAGTCGACGAAGAAGCGAGCGCCGCCCGCGGCGTGGTCGTCGCCGCCGGTGATTTTGACGACGCCGTTGCGGAAGGCCGGGCGCGGGTTATAGATGAAGCTCGCGTCATGGCGACGTCGAATGGCGGAGTAGAGCGCGATCTCGTCGGCGCCGCCGTAGACGATCACCCCGCCACGCGAGCCGTCGAACCGAGCGAGCGGCAACGCACGCCCAAACAGTTCGCGACGCTCGCCGTCGAACCACAGCCGCGCGCGCACCCCGGCGCGACGTTCGGCGAGCAGATCGTCGAACGATCGGGAGCGGAGTGTCGAACCATCTTCCGACGACGAGACCGGGTTCTCGATGTCGGCGTCGGCGCCGTAGAACTCGATGTTCCGCGATTGGCGGGCGTCGTCGCCGCGGATCGTGACCGTTTGCGCGGTGGCGACGCCAGCGACCGACAGAAGGGACGCCGCGGCGACGGCGGTCAGGGCGGGCTCGGTGTCGAAGCGGTGTCGAAGCATGAACGGCTCTCCAGATATTGGGTCGTGGCGGGCCGACGATCGGTCGTCCGCGGCGGTAGGTCTTTGCTCACTCGAACTTTATACCGATTTGCAGGTCGGTCGCACGGCGGCGTGAAACTATGGGGAATCGGCGGCTGCGCGACGACGAACCGTCGCGGGCGGCGATCGCGGGCCGGCAATTATCGGGCGGCCGACGGAGCGTTCGCGGTCTGGAAGCGGATCGCCTGCGGGTTGGCGAGGCTTCGATACACCGTGAGCAGCCCTTCGATGTGCTGCGAAGGCCGGCGTTCTTCGTCGACGAAGCGCTTAGCCGTCGCGACTTTGTCCCGCGCGGCCTCGCCGCCTTCCAACGCTTCCCGAAGCGCGGACGCCCAAGAGGCCGGCTCGTCGCCTTCGAGCAGCCAAGCGACGCCGGAACGGTGGAGCGCTTCGACAAGCGGGTCTCGCCGCCCCACGACCGCCACTCCGGCCGCCATGGCGTCCAGTACGACCGAGCGATGTCGGCCCGTTGGGCCCGGAGCCACGAGAACGTCGCACTGGAGAGTGAGTTCGCGGTGGGCTTCGAGCGAAGGGGCGACGTCGACGCGGTCTCGGATGCCGAGCTCGCCCGCGAGTTTCCACATCCGGCCGTCGGCGCTGGCTTCTTCGTCGACGAAGATCATTGGTTCGCCGGACAGTTCTGCGAGGCCGGCGAGCACGCCGCGGAGTAGGTCGGGCTTGCCGAACTCGGCGAGAACCGCAATTGCCGGGCGGGTCCGTTCGGACCTGCGCTCGCGCCACTCGCCCCGACGGTGCACGCCCCACGGCACCGTGTGCACCGGCGTTCTTCGGAGCGCTTCGGCGGCTTCGACCGCGACGATCCGGTCGGCCGCGACCGCGGCGAACGACGGGCGACGGTCGGCGGCCGCGCCCCGGCCCGGCTCGGCGTCGGTAGCGTCGAGCCGTTCGCTTTCGGCGCCGAACGTCGCCGACGCCACATTCTCGAAACCGTGCAGGCGATGCAGGCCGCCCCGCGTGTGAACGTCGACGCAGAGCGCGCTCCCGCTGCGTCGAGCGATCTCAAGACCGAAGCGCCACGCGCGTCGGCCGAGCACATGCACAACGTCGGGAGCGCCGCCGGCGGCGAACAAATCGCGGCGGAGGCGGTCGCAACGCAGCACGCGGGTGAGCCAGAGTCCGCGGTCTTCGTAGATGAGATGCGGGATGAGGCCGCCGCCGATGGAGCGTGCCGTCACTCCGGAAACGCTGCGTGGTTCGATCGAAACGACGGAGGCGCCTTCGTCGACGAGACCGATGGCGACGCGTCTGAGCATGACGCCTTCGCGCCGTAGAGCCAAAGCGTCGGTCAGGATCGCGACGCGCATCGCTTACCGCCTTCCGGGGAGGCCCGCCGCGAAGCCGCACTCACGCGATGGCGCCCGCCTCGCGTGCCGCCGATCGGTCCGGATCGTCGATGATCCGGTAGTTGAGGTCGGGCTTGCGCGACGCGTCGTCGGCGACGGCTTCGGTCCGCCAGCAGCCGACCCAGTGATTCGGTCTGACCTCGCGCAGGACGTAGTCGCCCGCAGGCCCGGCCAGCGGCGCGACGTCTCGCGGCGGATCGTGCCAGGGCCACCAAGGGCGGACGCCGCGTTCGGCGTCGGGCAGCGCTTCGAACTGCTTCGGATTCTCGGTGACTTCCGCGATGGTGATCAGGCGCCGCTTGCGCTCGGTCATGCTCGGGATCGAGGCGAACAGGCCGCGCGTGTAGGGGTGCATCGGGTTGCTGAACAACTCGTAGACGTTGGCGTATTCGACCACCCGACCGGCGTACATGACGCAGATGACGTCCGCGTTCTCGGCGACGACGCCGAGGTCGTGGGTGATGAGCATCATCGCCATGTCGCGTTCGTACTGCAGTTTGCGGAGCAGTTCGAGGATCTGCGCCTGGATCGTCACGTCGAGCGCGGTGGTGGGCTCGTCGGCGAGCAGCAGCTTCGGCTGGCAGGCCAGCGCCATCGCGATCATCACGCGCTGCCGCATGCCCCCGGAGAACTCGTGCGGATACGACTTGAGGCGCCGCCGGGGCTCAGGGATGCCGACGTCGTTCATCGCGCCGACCGCGATGTCGGCGGCTTCGGAGATCTGCACGTCCTGATGGAGCAGGATCGCTTCGAGGATCTGGTCGCCGATAGTGTAGACCGGGTTGAGGGAGGTCATCGGCTCTTGGAAGATCATGGCGAGTTCGTTGCCGCGGACGCCGCGCATCTCGGCTTCCGAGAGCCGCAGCAAGTCGATCTCGCGGCCGCCGCCGCGACCCCGCCAGATGATGCGGCCCCGGTCGAACCGGCCCGGCGGGCGCGGGACAAGCTGCATCGAGGACATCGCTGTGACCGACTTGCCGCAGCCGGACTCGCCGACCACCGCCAGCGTCTGCCGTGGATAGATCGACATCGCCACGCCGTCGACCGCTTGAATGCGCGGCCCCGAGCCGTTGTCGAACGACACGGCCATGTTGTCGACTTCAAGCAGCGGCTTGGCGAGCGAGTCGCCGCCGGCGCCGGTGGATGCGCTTCCGTTCGTCGCTGTCGCGCTCGCTGAACTCATCACCGCTCACACCCTCGCCTTCTTGAGCTTCGGATCGATGGCGTCGCGGAGCGCTTCGCCGATGAGGTTGTAGCCGAGCACGGTCAGGAAGATCGCAAAGCCGGGGAAGATCGCCAGCCACCAGTTGAACCCGCCGGCCGCGCGGATCGCGTCCGAGAGCAGGCGGCCCCACGACGGCTGGTCTTCCGGGCCGAGGCCCAGGTACGACAGGATCGTCTCGAAGAGGATCGCCAGCGCGATTCGGAACGACGCGTCGACGAGTACGGGCGTCACGCCGTTGGGCAGCATGTGCTTGAAGAGCACCGAGCGCAGCGGCAGACCCGCCGCCCGCGCGGACTGCACGAAGTCTTGGTTGCGCAGCTTGTAAAATTCCGCGCGCGTGAAGCGCGCCGCCCCGTGCCAGGTGAACATGCCGATGATCGCCATCATCACGTACGTATTCCGCGGCAGCACGTCGGCCGCGACGATGAGCAGGAACAGCACGGGAATCGCCATGAAGATCTCGACGACGCGGTAGAGCGCGAGATCGACGAAGCCCCCGAAGTAGCCCATGATCGCGCCCATCGTCACGCCGATGAACACCGCGATACCCGTGGCGACGAGACCGACCGACATCGACAGCCGGCACGCGTGGAGCAGTTGCGAGAGCACGTCTTGGCCCGTGCCGTCGGTGCCGAGGTAGAAGGGTTTACCTACGTCGCTGAGCAAGCCGGTGAGATAGGCCTCGGCTTCGCTGACGCGCAGATCGCCGAGAGTTTCCGGGGTCTCGTCGATCAGCTCGGCCGAGACGCCTCGCGTTTGCGCCCGCTGCTGTCGTCGCTGGTTCTCGGCTTCACGGGCGACGTTGAGGTCTTCCGCGACCTCGGCCGGCAACCGCTCCGCCGCTTCGGCGATGTCCGTGACCAGTTCGTCGCGACGCTCGTCCGAAAGCGGGAGGCGAGCGGCCTCCGCGAGAATGCGCTCCACGCCGTCCGCCCCGATCGAGCCGCGGAGTTCGAGACCCGTGGTCATCCGCCGCGCGAGCGCCTGACCCGTCGTCGAGCCGGGCGGCATGGTCCCCGCGTTGCGATCGAGCTGACGCTCGGAGGGCGAGAAGGGGACGAGCGTGTAGACCGCCTCGATCTGGCCCGCCGCCTCGCGCTGGCGGTAGTCGAACGCTTCGGGCGGCGTGCCCCAGGTGTAGGCGACCGCCGTCGCGGCGATCGAGCCGGAGACGACGAACAGCAGCAGTCGGCGTCCGAAGCCGCGCGCCACCGGCACGAACATGAACACCGCGGTCGTGACGGCCGCCAGCGTGGCGACGAGCAGCGTGACGAACCAGCGCCACACATCCGGCGGCGGGTTGTCGGGCAGGCCGATCTGCTGGAGCTGAACCATCCACGGCGCCGCGTCGCGGGCCCCGAACTTCGAGTCGATCCAAAGCGAGGCGCTGACGATGACCGTCGCCTGGGCCGCGCCGGCGATGACCATCCAAGCGCGCGAGCTGCGTTTGAGCTTCATCGGCGCCAGGACGAACAGCCCGCCCAGCATGGTCGCCAGCAAAATCACCCAATCGGCGGCCGAGAGGTGCGTGATCAGCGGCGACGTCGTGCGGGCGACGCCGCCGGTTTCGTCGAGAGCCTGCGTCTGCGAAACCATCCGCAACGCCTCGGCCATGCTCTCGGGCGTCAGCGACTGCTTGACCGTCAGGTTGCCGCGCTCGTCGAAACTGTCGACCTGTCGGGTTTCGACGGTGAGACCCGCGAGCACGTCGTCCAGCGCGAGGCGAGGCGAGTGGTTTCGCAGTTCGAGTCGGACCGCCTGACGCAGCTCGCGCTCGTTCGGCCCCTCGATCCGCGACAGCGCGCCCTCCACCGCGCGGACCGCGTCGGCGGCGTCGCGTGTGTCGATCGTGCGCATCATGAACGGGTGGCCGGAGGCGACGATCGGGGCGAACACCGCGAAGAACGCGACGATGCCGACCCAGGCCAGGGCCATGAACGCGCCCGGCCTCCGGATGACCTGCGACCACGCGTCCGCCCAGAAGCCCAGCGGCTCTTTGACGCCTTTGCCCATCATGGCTTCGACGCCGGTGATGGCCTCGGGTTGCTGCTGCGTGCGCACGGTCGCGCCGACGCCGCCCGCCTCGGTCTTTGGTTGGGGCTGTTCAGTCATAGGTGATCCGCGGGTCGGCCAGGGCGTACAGGATGTCGGCGAGAAGCAGGGCGAGCAGGTTCACCACGCCCACCATCAGCGTGTTGGCGAGCAGCAGCTCGCGGTCTTTCAGGTAGATCGCTTCGATCATGAGGCTGCCCATGCCCGGGATGGTGAAGATGCGCTCCACCACCACCGAGCCGGCGAGCATCGCCGGGAAAATCGTCGCGAACATCGTGATCAGCGGGAGCAGCGAGTTGCGGAAGACGTGGCGGAAGACCACGTCGTTGTTCTTCACGCCTTTCGCCTTCGCGGTGCGCACATAGTCGGCGTTGAAGTTGTCGAGCATCGCGGCCCGCGTCTGCTTCGAGATGACGGCGAAGCCCGCATAGACCAGACACACCACCGGCAGACACACGTGCCACAGCCGGTCGAGCAGCCAGCCGTGCTGCCATTCCCCGTCGATCCGCTGCGGCAGGAACGGGTACGAGTCGGCCTCGGCGGAGTTGAGCCCGCCGGTCGGGAACGCGCCCAGACCCGCGTCGCTCGCGAGGTAGCCCAGCAGCAGCACGCCGGCCCACACCACCGGGATCGACCACAACGCGACGAATAACGCGCCGGACGCCACGTCGATGAACGTGCCGCGTTTCACCGCCGCCAGCATGCCCGAGGGCACCGCGATGAAGTAAATGATCGGAACCGCGATGAGGTTCAGCATCAACGTGATCGGCAGCCGTTCGAGGATGAGGTCCAGCACGGGCCGGCTCTTGGAGTACGAGAACCCCAGGTCGGGCGCCGCGAGGGTGACCACGTCGGGAATCCCGAGCGGTACGCCGAAGACCTCGCCCACCCTGTCGAACGGGCGGCTCGCGTAGGCGTCCGCGAGCTTCGAACGCGCCTCGAGCGCCGCCTCGTATTTCTCATACGCCCGCTCCCCGGCTTCGACGATCGCACGACCCTCGGGCGAATCGAAATCGACGCCGGCTCGATCCATCCGACTCCAGATTGGTTTCTCGTCGGCGGTCGTGGTCTGGCGCCAACGTTCGGCCTCGCGCTCGGCGGCCGCGGCTTGGGCGAGCAGCTCGCGCGTACGCTCGTCTTCCTCGCCCCGCGCCTCGCGCTTGCGGATCGACGCTTCTCTGGTCAGTTCGGCGGCGGTCTCGCGCAACTCGGCCCGTCGCTCGCGAGCGTAGTTCGCCGCTGCCGTTTCCAGTGCGATACGCGACTGCACGAACGCCGCACGCTGGCGGGCGTAGGCGCTCTCCGCGTCGCGGTAGGCCGACCGTCGCGCCTGCGCGAGCGACCGTTCGCGTTCCTCTTCGACGGCGTCGTCGATCGCCGCCTCGCGCTCTTCTGCGGTCAGAACCGGCAGATCGACCGGCTGCCCGGACCGGGCGGCTTCGGCCAACTCGCCCCCCGCGTCGATCGCCTTTTCACGACGCGCCCGCTCGATCAACTCCTCAAGGTCCAGCGTCGCGAGGACCTCGTCACGCGAACGCTCGGTGATCTCCGAGAAGTCCAGCGGCTCGCCCTCGGGCTGCGGGCTGGCCTCGGCGTCCTCGGCGTACCACTCGCCGAGCTTCGGCGGCGCCGCGAGTCGCTTCGGCGGATAGATCACCGTGCCCGTCGGGTCGCGCATCGCCTGCGTGCCGAATTTCAGCGGGCTCGCCCGCCCGAGCCATCGCACATACTGCACGACGATCGGGTCCCCCAAGCCATACTTGTCTTCGAGATACGCCTGCCGTGCGGCTTCGGCGACGCCCGCCTCCTGCCCCTCGCCGCCCGACATGTCGGCTTGCCCCACGCCGCCCGGCGCCGAAGCGATCAGGTAGAAGACCAAAAACGTGATGCCGACGATCGTCGGCACCATCAAGAGCAGTCTTCGGAGGATGTAGGTGGTCATCTGATAGATTCCCTCTCACGCGACGCGCCGCGTCGTCGCACCGCCGCCCGCCCCCGAAGACTCCGGCGCCCCGGTCCCGCCAGGGCGCCTCGACAGCGACTCGATCAGTCGAACATGAACATCTCGTTGATGTCGAGGCCGATCGGATACGCCTGCACGTTGCCCACGTCGCGGCTGATGAACCGCAGCCACTTCGGGTTGAGCAGGAACGTGTACGGCTGCTCCTCGTGCATCACGCGGTGGAGTTCGTGCCAGATCGTCATGCGCTCGTCGTAGTCGAGCGTGGCCCGGCCCTGTTCGATGAGCCGATCCTTCTCGTCGTTGCGCCACTGGCTGAAGTTGTCGCCCGCGTTGGCGATCGAATCGGAGTGCCATAACTGGTAGGGGTCGCTCTCGGGGCTCGACGCCGACCAGGCGAAGGTGACGGCGTCATAGTCGCGCGAGTCGACCGACTCCTTCATCACAGACCAATCGACCGCACGAAGCACCGGGCGGATGCCCGCCTCTTCCCAACCCTGCTTGAGGCGAGCCCACAACAGGCGACTCGTGGGGCTGGTGAGCGTCGAACGCAGGTACTCGAACTCGAACTCCTGACCCGCTTCGTTCTCGAGCCAGCCGTCGTTGTCGCGGTCGATCCAACCCGCGTCGGCGAGCAGCTCGGCGGCGCGCTCGGGGTCGTGCGGCAACGGCTCGATGGCCGGGTTCACCTGGTCGCTGCCCACCGCGAACGGGCTGGTGGCGACCTCCGCGAGGCCCTGGTACACGTCCCGCACGATGCCCTCGCGGTCGATGAGCATCGTCATCGCTCGGCGGACCCGCGTGTCGTGGAAAGGCGTCAGCCGTCCGTTGCGCTCGCCCGTGTTCCATGCGATGAACGCGAAGCCCGACCGCATGTTCGCCCAGTCGAGGGCGTACGACTCTTCCATGAAGTTCGGCTCGCGCGTCTTCTGCGTGAATTGATCCGGCGTCGGACGCATCATGTGCCCTTCGCCGTTCTCGAACGTCGCGAGACGCGGCACCGCGTCCTGACGCACGGTGTAACGCAGCCGCGCGATGGGCGGCTGTTCGCCCCAGTAGTTGTCGTTCCGCACGAGCACGATGTCGCTGCCCTGCGTCCACTGGTCTTCCGGGTCGAGCGCGTCGAGCTTGTAGGGGCCCGAGCCCATAAGCAGCCCCGTCGCCTCGTTCATCTGCGTGGCCGTGAACTGCTCGTAGTAGTGCTTGGGCAGAACGTACATGCCGAGCGCCGCGCTCTTGTTCGTGAACTGCGGCTTGACGAACGCGAACTCCACGACCTTCTCGTCGATCACCCGCACCTCGTCGATCACGTTGAGCGTCGACTGGAAGCGGGCCGTGTCGTGTTCCGGGTTGAAGATGATCTCATCGAACGTGAACTTGAAGTCGTCGGCGGTCACCGGTTCGCCGTCGCTGAACCGGGCGCGGTCGTCGATCTTCACGCGAAGCCACATGCCCTCGGGGTCCAACTGCCAAGCCTCGCCCAGCAGGCCGACCATTTGCAGCGTCACCGGGTCGTAGCGCCCCAGCGACTCGTTGACGGTGCCGTCGACGATCCGCCGGCCGTACACGTCGGTGTAGAAGTAGGGGGTGATCTTGGGCGGTTGGGCCTCGAAGATCTCGACGAACTCGCCCCCGACTTGGAAGCCTTCCACCTGCGTCGGATCGCTCGGCCACGTGTAGCGCTTCGGTTCGGTGACCTCGACGCCGGGCCGCGCCCAGGGATGCAGCGCGACGACCGGGTCGGTCCCCTCCGCGACGCTCAGGCCCGAGCCCGACTCGCCCAGCCGGTCGATCTGGTCACGAAGCAGCGCGACCTCGGCTTGCAGCGTCTCGCGCAAAATCTCGCGGTTCGCTTGCTGTTCTTCCTCGAACTGCCGCCGCATCGTCTGGATCTGGTCCCGTGCGGTCTGCATGTTCGAGTCGATCTGTTGAATCTGCTCGTGCTGGCGATCCGCCCGATACATCGCCAGGAAGGCGATCACGCCGACGACGATCACAAGCACCATGAGGACGAAGTCTTTGAGCCCGAATCGGTTCTGCATCTTCTGACTACCCCAATCACATCTCGTTGGACGCCGCGCGACGCCGGACCGACCAGCATAGCAGCACGCCCACCGCGCGCAAACGTCTCGTTAGCGACGCGCACGCTTCGGGTCGAACGCCTCGCGCAGCCCCTCTCCTACGAAGTTCAACGCCAACAGGGTCACTCCCAGCAGCACGCAGGGAAACACCAAAAGCCACCAGCGGCTCGTCACCGTGTTCAGTTCGTTCAGCCCCTCCGCCGCCAGATTCCCCCAGCTCGGCAACGGCTGCTGTACCCCGATCCCCAGGAAGCTCAGAAAGCTCTCCTGCAGAATCGCCTGCGGCACCGTCAGCGTGGCGTATACCACGATCGGCCCGACCAGATTCGGCAGCAAGTGCCTCGCGAACTGCAGATGCACGGGCACCCCCATCGCCCGCGCCGCCTCCATGAACGGCCTCGCCTTCAAGCTCAGCACCTGCCCGCGGATCACCCGCGCCATGGTCAGCCAACTCACGCCGCCGATCGCCAGCAGCAGCACGACCACCTGCAACGCCGTGACCGTCGATCCCTCGAGCCCCTCGACCCGGTAGCCGGCCGCGGTCGCCGCCGCTTTGAGACCCGTCGCGCGCTCCTCGTCACCGCCCGATAACCACAGCAGCACCCGCTCCGCAGCGGCGAAGTCCGGGTCCGCTTCGGCGATCGCCGCCGTCATCCGCCGAATCTGCCCCGAAGAACGTTCCCCAGCCGCGAACTCCGCGATCGCCGCGTCCGCGAGCATGATCGCCTCGGCCGAGACGCCCAGTACGGGCCCGGACGCCTCGCCGTCCCCCGGCAGCGGAATAAGTAGCTCGTCCGGCACGTCCTCCGGCGAATCCACCGTCGGCGCCCCCGTCGCCGCTTGCTCGAAGAGGTGCGCCCACCGACTTTCGGCCGACTCAGCCTTCAGATGGGCGTCGTACCGTTCGACCAACGCGTCGCCCGCCACCGCGAGCAGCACCACCAACAAGATGTAGGGCAGGCCATACAAAACATCCACGATGCGCATCATCAGTGCGTCGGTCTTCCCGCCGACGTACCCGGCGAAGGCGCCGTAGAGCGTGCCGATGAGCACACTGATCGTCGCTGCCGCCAGGCCGATGCCGATCGAGACGCCGCCTCCCGCGAGCGACCGGACGAAGACGTCGCGGCCCAGATTGTCCGTCCCGAACGGCAAGAGCGGCTTGTGAGCGCGGATTTGCTCGGCTGTCGGGGTCGCCGCGGCGTCGGGGGCCTCGGGGGCCGGGCTGTCCGAGTCGTCGTCGCCGTTTCGCCCGGATTGGGGGATATCGGCGTCGTCGGCGTGGGCGGCCGCCCGTTCTGCCCGCTGCCTCGCCGCCGCGTGGTAGCCAGCCGCGACCGCATCTCGCGCGACGGCGTCGGGGGACCCCCAAATCGTGGGGTCCGACCAGTCGGCCGGCAGGTCCACCAGCCAGCCCGGGGGCAGGCGGTTCGCGGCGAGGTTCTGATCGTCGTACCGCACCGGCTGGCCCC